>Ga0214175_1000022_pt1 | contig 77273 bp, 68 predicted proteins | sample TroBogEpilimnion_17_FD_153013 | JGI IMG/M metagenome (GOLD analysis project Ga0214175, IMG submission 153013) | Freshwater microbial communities from Trout Bog Lake, WI - 09AUG2007 epilimnion | ecosystem: Environmental > Aquatic > Freshwater > Lake > Epilimnion/Euphotic zone | place: Trout Bog...
ATAATAATAAAAACAAATATAATAATAAAGAGATAAATGAATGACAGTAAAGCATTTTTATTAACTGTTATAATAAGTTTTGTAGCTACATTTTCATTTATATATTATTACAAAAACAATAATGATAATGTTAATGCCGCTGACAAGTTTTTTGCATATCCGTCAAATGCCGATTTTAAACAGATTAATTCAAATAGCGACGCAACTGGTCGTGCTCCAATGCAAGACTCTGTGTCTATGAGTACTCATGTTAAATATAGGAATGCATATTATTATGAATATGACAATGGCGAATATTTAGATGGTCTAAATAGTATATTTAACGTAGGCGCTTATACATATAATCCAAGTGAATGGAACACATATAAATTAGGAGCAAGTGGTTCAGTTGATTTAGATCCAGCTACAACACATGTTCCACCGGATGTGCTCATAGCTTATGACAATTGTATAAATACATTCACACAATTATTAAATAGAGATCATAATAACGCTTTATTATTACCAGATACTAACTTTATTCCCATACAAGTTGTTCATGATGTGTTACGTACATATGGTATGCATAAAACAATTAAAAATTATTATTTATTTGATATTGAAGCAATATTATATAGACAATCAAAATATCAAGGAAAACATATAGGTATGCGGGTCACGTACAATAATGATACCAATACACTCAATGTGATTCAAATTGGTATTATAGGTGTAGTCGCTGAAGATAAAATAGGTATGTTTCCAGTTGTAGCCCAAAATCCATTTGATATAGATCAACTTTCTGCTACACTCACAACATATCCAGAAATTATACCCGCTGGAGACTATTCTATAGTATCTAATAAAACAAATTCTAAATTCTGGGAGGTCACCGGATATGATAAAGCGACTATTGATACCTTACAAAAACGCGCGGCTCTTGCTATTACCGATATAGCCGCAAGTAATCAAGTTGGTCAAGGTGCATTATCATCAGCACAAATCGCCGCAAATAACGCCGCCGCTGTAAATACTACAAGCCAGGATTCTATAACTTCAATGGCGTAGTGTATCATGCTGACTCAGCTCAAGCCAAGCTCAATCATCAAGACGTTCATCATCTCTGTCGTAATCTTGGGATTGTTGCATATAATCTGCTTCACCACGCTCATCTTCATTACGTAATAATTCACGACCATTTATAGCCGGTCCTTGACCATCAGCACCTTCCACTCCACCTATCCCTGCACCTACTCCAGCAGGTAATTCTATTTTAAGACCAAATCTCTTTAAGTCTTTTAATAAACGACGATCATCATTGGATAATTCGTCTTGATATTGAAGTTTTTTATTCTTTTCTTCTTCGCGCATCTTTGTAATGTAGCTTTGTATTTCATTTACGGTCATCATAGTATGGGTTTTGACATATTCAATGATATAATTATAATTCGCTGTTTTTATTCTTTCCATTATAGTACTTGTTATATTACCATTACTCGGCATAATGAAACTTCTAATATTATTTATTTTACCGGGCAAGGCAAGTACAATAGCTAAAGCATATATGTAAACAGGATGCTCAATATTTTTAATATTTGAGAGAGTTTCTTTAATATTTTTTATAATATCAGTGTATTCTTTGAGAGAGGCAGGATTTTCAATATTTTTCTGTAAATTTGTAGCTACAAAAGCTATTACATTGAGTATAGCCGTTTCGCTACGTATTTCTTTAATACCTTTAACTATCGCATCTTTCTTTTTATTACTTAAATTACCATATAGTTTTTCCATAGTAGTATTTAAAAATTCAGTGGCATATAAACTACCATCGTAATCTTCTGTCAGACTAGAAATACGTGTCGCCGATAACCATGAATCATTGCTTTCATTTAAAACTAATTGAAAATCACTCCTTTCCGTTGCCAATGTAGCAAAAAAGTCTATTTTAACTGCTTCTCTGCTCTCTTTTTTCGCTTTCTCATTTTCAATCTCTTTCCCTTCACCAACCCCAACACCCTTCTCATAACCGTAAATTGTTTTCCAGACTGGACGTGTCATTGTTAGCCATCTATCTTTTGCCAAAAGTTCTTTTAGACGCCATAAAGGTTTTAGTTCTTCTTTCCAGTCTATGTCGGCATCATAGCGGTTTCCTATAGTTACGAGACAACAACCATGACCCCATGTGCCTAATTTCTTTATAATTGCATTTGGTAATAACGTAGGTAAGTATATATATGACTCTACAAAATTTGTTAATACGTTTATAGATTCTTTAGCTTTTATTGCCTTGACCGTGTCAGCAATCATGTCTCTTATTTTTTTAGCTTTATCTTTCGGTCTCTTTGTCGTCGCCCATTTTTCTTTTAAAGATTCTATGCGATTTTGAAATAAATTTGTAGCTACATTTGACATATCTCTTCTAAGTGTTTTTACTGAAATTGTGGCACCACTGCTGCTACCTATATCACTGTCAGTGCCAGTACCATTACTGTCATTTATGACGTCAGCGGCAACTGCAGATAAATATTGTAATATTCCTTGATCGGCAGTTTCTTGCACAGGTTGTCCATAAGGTGACCATATGTTAATATGTTCTATAACACCACGTAATATAGAGAAATTTAATTGTTTGTTTATAGATGCTTCTAATAAATTTAACCACCATACAGTGAGTGCAATATTTAATGTATCTCTACATACCTTTTGCCAGTCATTATATATTGGTGGATATATTTTCTGTAATTCATCAGACATTTTCACATTCGCCAGGTCTTTAATATATTCTATCGCATTAACCAAAGTATAACTGCATATTCTCTTTGCAACTATTTCCGGTAATTCTGGTAATAATGCTCTTAATTGTTCTACACGTGACTGTCTGTTTATATATACTTTAATTTCATTAAATAAGTCAATAATATCTAATGGTAAACCACTTACATTACGTATTTTAACTAAAACATGTACCAATTTTACAAGTATATCACGAACACCTTCAGTAATATCTGTAATAGCATTCACGTCTTCAGCGCTTCCGCTGCCTCCACCCTCCCCGCCGCCGCTCCCCTCAAGATTATTTTCAATAGAATCTGCATTAGCCTTAGCGTCTATAGTATCATCATCGTTATCTATTTTGAGAAATACATTTTGTGTTTCTTCAAATATATTATTTAAAACCGCGAATGGAGACCCATCATATTTCGAAGTATCCGCGCCAATTTTTACATCAGCAACATCAGCGACTCTAGTAATAAATGCCCCCGATTTTTGTTCAATAATGGATTTCTCTGTTTCCGCATATAATTCACGTTCTCTTTCAATGTCTTCATTATCAGGAACTTTAAACGCCGTTACATTTATATATAATTTTTCTGCAAGTGCTTCATATATTGAAAGTCTCATAGTTTTAATTATCTTTATAACATCATTCATAGATAACTCATTAATCTCTACTTTACGTGCTAAATGGTAAGGATCAATAATTTCTTGATGATCATATTTCTCTATGTTTTTTAAATTTGATATATAATTCGTTAGTCTATCTTCTAATTGCTTTCTATTTTCTTCATTTTTATAAGTAAGTAAATTTTTATTGTTATCTTTCAGTGTATCCCAATAATTAATATTTTTAAGTTTTATACTGTGAGTAATATGTAATTCCCCTGCAGCCGCCGCTTTACCTTTTTTCTTTTTATCACCCTCTCCATCATTCTCTCCATCACTCTCACCAGTTTTGGAACTTTCTATAATAGATTCAATGTGTTCTATTAATATTCCAAGTTCTTCATCATTAAGATTATCAAGACTATAAGAATATTTTTCCAGTTCAGAACGAATGGTATGTAAATCAGTAACTGTTTTAATAGATTTTTGTATAACATCTTCTAAAGATGGTACTAAATTAGCACGAACCCAATCTATATAATTAGTAGCACCTGCAGCACCTGAACCTACACCATTACGGCGCCATTTTACAAATTTATATTTCTTATTACTTACGTCATATTCTTCAGATAAATAATTCTCAGAAGTATACTTCGGTATAATCCATCTTGCTCCGATAAAAGATATAATATCCGACTCATCAATATTATCAATCTTATCGAATGATAATAATTTACCCTGGTCATTCTTTATGTCATTATTTAAAACAAAAATCATACCTTCTTTCGGAATAAATTTAAATGTCGTGTCTCCATTATTTTCCCATAGATACGGTAAGCTTAATTCTTCTAATGTTTGCTGTCTTAATAAAAAATTAGAGAGTTCATAAGCTCTGTCACGTTGATCATAATATTCATAAGTATCTTCAAAGTCATCGTAAAAGATATCTAATTTAGGTAATGTATAGGCTATTTCTTTTGGATATTTTTCGGATAGTGTATCTTCATATATGACACGTTTATGTAATTTAATAAATCCTTTAGTAAGATTATCATTTATAATAAATTCTCTCATTTTTGTATACAGTTCATCGTCATTAAATGCCAAAAAACGAGGATTATCCTCTAACATTTGTTCAAGAGTAACATACTCTCTAATTTCAATAGGTTCTAGAGATTCTTCTTCATAAATTAAAGTTTCCTCCTCCATTATTATTTAGAAATCTAATAATTATACAGAAAGTAACCACTGACTCTTAATTTCTTGTAGATAACTTAATGATCTACGGCATTGCTCAGAAAGAACTTCGATATATTCTGATTTATTTGTAGCAAATTTCATAGGATTTTTGTTACCTCCACCACTCGTCGTGGTAGTAGTATCCGTGCTGTTTGTAGTAGTACCCGTTGCGTCGCTTTCGCCGCTGCTGCTGCTACTCGAATTAATCTTATTTTCAGAGATGATAATCATGAGTTCCATAGTTTTCTCCAATGGATGAGGACACATATATCCGACATAAGTCATTGTTTTATTAAAAGTGGTAAGATTTTTCGCACGAATATAATAATTATGCATATTTGATTGTAAGAAATTTCCGAGTGTATCTGTTTCATTTTCGAATACGAATTTATATCCATTACCAGAGTCTGGTTTTACAATACTAATATAATCTGAATTATCTGACATGACTTCATTCAATGTTTTATTTAATTTATTCATAAAAACCTCGATAGCTTTTGATACAAGATATTTAGCCGTAAGTCCGCATTCAATCTCTAATTCAAATTTAATAGCAGTAGGATCACCGTATTCATTGCGCAAATAACTACGTTCTCTATCGAGGATAGTAGCTGTATATGGAAGGTGCGCGATAAGTTTCGGGTCTTCTAAGTAATGAAATGTACATAGAGAAACCGGCGAAAATCCGGCATGTTCCCCGGCAGTTCCAAGCATAGCAGTCGCTTTAAAATGCAGTTTTTCTTTTGGACGCAAACGTGTAATCAATATATATGAATTTGTAAGTGGATTCGCCGGAAAGAGTCTTTTAATTTCAGCTTTGTCAACAAGTGATCCTTTTTTAAAGACTTTCATTTGTTCCGTAGTAACATTCATCATAGAAGCAGTATCATTTTCTACTTCCAATTCAAACAAATAATCTTCATGATTGTATGTTTCTACTTCATCATCATTAAAATGAATTGGGATAAGTCCAATGCGATGGGATAGGATTTCATTATGTAGCGGTCCATTATTTTCAAAAATATTAACAGTTGGATTATCTTCACCGTAAAATCCTGGAAGGTTTATTTCAGATTGAATAATTCTTTTAATACCATTAACAACTGACAGATCAACATCATATATTTCTACACTAAAATATTGAATTGGATCATTTTTACCGGATTTATATGCATTTTTAAATATAGACTTTGCCATAGCTTAGCTATTCTAATCTATAACTATAGTCTTATTGTTTTTATATCCTGTAAAAAGAAATCAAATTTTATTGTATATTTCTGCGTTTTATACTCTATGAAAGTAATCCATATATGAATGTAAGGATGATATTATTTTACAGTGATTATTGTTTACATTGTAGAATGTTATTAGAAACAATTAAAAGATATGATTCACAACATTTAATTAAACTAGTATCGATAGAAGACATTAAAGCAAAAAGAAATAAATTACCGCCACAAATAACTCATGTACCTGCATTAATGACATTTCCAGAGAAAAAGATACTTTTCGGTAAACAAGTATTCGACTATTTATTACTTCCAGGTCAAGGTAAATTAATTATGGGTCAGGGTCAATCTCAATCAGATAAAGACAAAGCCTCACAAAATGATGGTTCACAAAACCAACTGAATGATACACCAAATGAACCTCTCGCATTTTCTATGTTTGGTTCCAATACCTTATCTGACTCTTTCTCCATGATATCTGATGAAACTGATAATATGCTGTCAGATCGTTCATATAGCTGGACATTATTAAGTGATGAACCGATACCACTTAAACCTATGACAAATGATATGAATATGCAAGAAGAAACTCGTACGAAAAAAACGATAGATCTAGATGCATATAAAATACAAAGAGACATGGAACTCAAACAATCCGATATAAATACAACCCAGTTGCCGACTGCGCAAATGACCCGGTAGGGGTCGGCGGCGGAAAGGGTTTAAGGAGTTGAGTAATATATCTATATTATAGACCAAGACTCGCGCGAGGCGCCGCCCTGCCTATGAAATCAATAATACATTTTCCGCGAAGATTACTTGATAAGTTACCTATAGTGCGCTTTCGAACGACGATAGATAGTTCAGGTAAAATTGATGGATATTTAATTGAGTTAAAACGTATGAGTAAATCTAAAGATGTAAGGATAGCTACACTAGCGAAGTCTAAAATTATTTTACATGAAATTATGAATGTGAATATGCATATGCATAAATGATATAAAGATGTATTGATTTAATATAATTAATATACCTTAATTACATTAAATATAATACCAATGAACGTAAATGAAATATTAGCTGCTGGAGCGGCAGTGCGTTCGGCTACGGCAGCAGCAGCGACTGCGTCTCCATTATATGATGAATCGGCGTTTCCTGAAAAGCCAATACCAGATGAAGAAGATCTAGAGATGTTTAAACAACAAGTAAGCGAATGGTTAAAGCTGGATGAACAAGTGCAAAAACTAAGTATAGGTATACGTGAACGTCGCACACACCAAAGAGCTTTAGCGAACAAAATACAGGAGTTTATGATTACTTATGGGTATAATAATTTAAACACGGCGAAAGGTGTTATAAAATCTAATGTGCGAAATGTAAAAGTCCCATTAAAACTGTCTTCAGTTCGTGAAGAGATTGAAAAATATGGCGATGAAAAGGTTAGTGCATCGGAAATTATTAAGAAAATATTTGATGCCGAAAGACCTGTTGTAGTGAAACAATCACTCAATCGTCGTAAGCCAACTGTTTCTATGAATCTTGATCTGTAGTAAAAAATGAAATTTTTATTTTTATATGAGTATGACTATAATGCTTCAACACCGCTTTAATTTTATATACAATGGGAGATGATAGTGGCAGTACTTCAAATACCGCCAATACTGCACGTAATGGAAATCTTGTTATTGTAGAATCTGCGGCTAAAGGTAAGACTATTGCCGGTTATTTGAACTCTATTTCAGAATTGAAAGGACTGGGTAAATTTACGGTAGTGGCATGTTTCGGTCATGTATGTGATTTGCCACAGAAAGAGTTAGGTGTGGATACAGATACATGGGAAGTAAATTATATGCCTCTTGATACTAAAAAAGACGTAATCGCTCGATTGCGTAAAGCCGCAAAAGAAGCTAAAAAAGTATATTTATGCAGCGATCTTGACATGGAAGGACATGCTATTTCTTTTCATTTGCGTAATATTTTAAAACTAAAGCGTGGTGACTATGAACGTGTGACTTTTAATGAAATCACAAAAACTGCACTTAAAACGGCTTTTCTGAATCCAGGTGATATTGATATGAAAATGGTCAATGCGCAAGAAACTCGTCGTATTCTCGATCGTGTCGTAGGATATAAATTGAGTCCTTTGCTATGGTCTATTTTTTCTCAGTCAAAACTCAGTGCAGGACGTGTACAAAGTGCAGCACTGAATATGATTGTACAAAGAGCTGATTATATCAATAAACATGTAGCTGAAGTATATTGGGATGTATTTGGTATTTTTAAGATTTATTATAAAGATGATAACAATGTAAAACAGAATATTGAAATAGATGCTAAAATGGAATCAGAGTATCGCATTGAAAGTGAAAAAGAGGTTATTGAACTCTTCGATGATTTGCGAGGTAATTCTACAAAATGGATAGCTACATTCAAGAAGAAAAAGAGCCAGAAAAGTCCACCGATTCCTTTTATAACTTCAAGCCTACAGCAAGAGGTTTATCAACGTCATCATATACCCGCAAAAAGAACTATGCAAATTGCTCAAAATCTCTATGAACTTGGTTTGATTACTTATATGCGTACTGATTCTCCGGCTATTTCAAAAGATTTTCAAACATCTATTCATAATTATTTGGAAAATCAAGAGGAATATGGCAAAGAATCTATAGAATCTCGTAATTTTGAGGCAAAAGAAGGATCACAAGAGGCACATGAATGTATTCATCCTACTGATATTAATATGCGCTATCGTTCACTACCAGATAATGAAATAATTACAGAAAATCATAAGAAAATTTATGATCTTATTTGGCGAAGAACCGTAGCATCACAAATGAAGTCAGCTACGTATATGGATATTATTGTTAAGATTGAGAATAAATATGTTTTTACCAAGAAAATATCAATTTTAATCGATAAAGGATTCTTGAAAGTCTATCAACCTGATACAGAAATAGATCAGTCACTAATTGATTTGTGGAACTGCATATTAACTTATTCGGCTAAAAATAATGTACCTATAGAACCGGTAGAGCCGATTAAGTTTATGGCACATGCAGACGCAACACGTAGCCATTCACTTTATAATGAATCGTCTCTTATTAAAGCATTGGAAAAAGAGAAAATAGGACGTCCTTCTACCTATGCTACAATTATTGACAAAATTTATGATAAGGGCTATGTAAAACTTGGACAAAATCCACAGACACAAATTAATGCTAAGAATTTTGAAATGCTTGTGGCGCCTGTTTCGTCGACAAGTGTGACATCGACAGATATCACTATAAATATCGGTGGTAAAGAAACAGATCGTATGGTGCCTACTGAACTTGGTATTAAAATTATAGAATATTTGAATAAAATCGTACCATATTTACTTGATGTTGGATTTACGAGTGAAATGGAGGAATCTCTGGATAAGATAGCAAATAATCAGGCGAATAAATTAACCGTACTTGGGGATTTTTATAATAAGTTTAAACAATCTTTGCCGGATAGTAGCGAAATAAAAAGAGAAAAAGCATCTCGTTCTGTCACGTCTGCGAAATCAAAAACTGCCGCCGCGGCATTACAAGAATATCCTGATATATCGGCAAATATTATTTCTACTAAATATGGTCCGGCAATTTACCATACTACACAAAAGAAATTCTATACACTTAAACCGTATCTCGAATGGAAAAAAATAGAACTATCGGATTTGGTACTAGATGATATTCGTTTTCTTATATCATTTCCTATAAAAATAAATGACACAACTCGTGAAGTGCATATAGGTCAATATGGTTTATATATAAAAGATGGAACAGAAAATATAAAATTACCCTATAATTTATGGGATAAAGTGCGAACTGGTGACATTACGAAATATGAAATAGATGCAGTGCAAAAATTTATTCCGTCGTCGACACAGGCTTCTGCGGAGTCTGGGAAGTTTGCGAAGTCTGCGAAGTCTGCGAAGTCTGCGAAGCCTGGGAAGAAGTATTGGAAGAAACAGTAGATACCATATTATTTAATGTAATGCGAATTTGTTTAAGTTCATTACATATATCACTAAGTACATTTGTAATATTTTTGTTATCCGAAGTCTGTAAAAATTCGGCAAGTACATGATACATTGGTTCATTTTCAATTAGATCTTCTAAATTAATATTATTTGCTGCATCACCACTATCATCTGAATCAAGATCACTCATTGTTTCTGTAGTTATTTTTTGTTTTAATGATGACATGTAAAATGATATATTTATACTATAATAAAGTGAAACTCTTATATCATTTTTCTAATTAGAAGATAGAGTTCATAGTAATGGAAAAAAATAATATATATTGGTTTTTTGTATTATTAGGAATACTTGGAGTGATTATTATATATTATAAGGCTACATTTACTAAAACAAATGGTATTGAATCGTTTGATGCAGCACCACCATCAACACCGCCAGCATCTACTCCACCATCATCGACGCCACCATCATCGACGCCACCGTCATCGACGCCACCAGCATCTACTCCACCAGCATCTACACCACCAGCATCTACTCCACCAGCATCTACTCCACCAGCATCTACTCCACCAGCATCTACTCCACCAGCATCTACTCCACCGACAATGCCTCAAACAAATCTATTATTTTACACACACTTATTTAACATGTCTAACAATCCTGATGCATATACTAATAGTTTATATGGTAATAATGCAGGTAGTACATGTGCCGCAAATACATTATGTAACGCGAGTGGTGATTCAAATATAAAATTAACAACAACTTATACTTCACCAGTAACTTCGGCTTCAGGATTACCATTATTAAATTATAAAATTATTGGACCACCCTCAAGAGATTTACTTGGTGCAAGTATAACAACCGATATATTAGGTAGTTTCTCTGTAATATTCTATGGCGATTTTAATAATCTGAGCTTATTAAATGCAGATGGTACAATTAAACCAAATATGGCAAATGGTATAACTTTATATGAAGCATATGCCGAAACCCCGAATACAGTTAAACTATCTATTATGCCAATAGTAAATGATCAAAATAATGTAAATGTACAATTAATACTTGGTGATTATAGAACATATTATAACTGGAAAATATCAGTAGATACTTTAAAGGCAAATGGTGTCGCTTCTCTATACGGTTTAGTCTTTGATAACACTAATCAAACTACACCTATAGCTACATTTTATATTGGTGTAAATGCAAATCCTACAAATGGTATGACTGCAGTAAATAATACTATTAAAATGGGATACAGTCCAATGTTAATTAATTCAAATGGTACATGGGATTTTAACTTATATGCCTTCGCTTATTATACTCAAGCTTTATCTGCAACAGATATTACCACTTTAAATGCTTTCTTTATTTATCATTACAGTAATGCGGCTGCTGCACAGGCTGCTTTACAAGCTTCACAAGCACAAGTTCAAGCTTTACAAACTATTATAGATACAAATGGTATTGCATTAAGCGATTTAGAAACTCAATTACAACAATGCAGTAATAACTTAGCTACATGCAGTTTATCGGCAAGTCAAATAGAGAATGCAATGAATATATTACCAAAAGCAAGACATTCGAATTGGCATGTTAATAATCCAAATGGTACAAATAGTACACCAGTATCAGCACAAGATATGCAAAAATGTGATGTATTAAAAATAAAAGATGCAATGAAAGGTGCTGCTTCTACTGCAGCATCTACTTTAAGCATAAATAATGGATTACTTGCAAATATTACACCAAATAGTAATGGTGTAGGTCAAATATTAGATCCAACCAAAGGACAGAAACCTGGTCCCGCCGTTGCGTCCACTCCAGCTGCTACGATCACTCCTCCAGTCACAACACCTGCTTCATCTACTAATAGTAATTCAAACAGTAATAATAACACTAATAGTAATACAAATAATAATGCTTCATTTCAAAATGTATACAATCAATTAGCTTTACAAGCTTATCAAAATCCAACTGCTGATGGAAACACTAATACTAACACCGTGGCATCTATTGATAATACTGGATCAGGAAGTACAAGTACCGCCACCGCTGCTACCGATACAACTAGTAGCAGTAGCACTAGCAGCGCAAATGCTGATAACACAAATACTAATACTAATACTAATACACCTTCGGCTACAGTAGTACCAAATGGATTCTGGGCAAGTTTAGTAGCTGCATTTGGTATTTAATCCCAGTGGGTAATTTTATAATGATTATATGTATTCTCGTACGTAGTTAAATTTGTAGATTGAGTAGCCGCGGGAGTGGCAGCGGCGGGAGCAGTCTTGTCGCCTATAATATTATCCCAGTACTTTGCATCGGGACCACATTCGCCTTCTTCGCGTCTTTCTGCCGCCGCATAGTTATATTCGATATTACCATTCACGACATTCATATTACCAAAGAGTTTGCAACGTTCATATACAGGCTCGTAATAACGACATTTCTTACATAGTTTTACAGTGTCTACCCTCTTACCTGGGCGGAATACAATGACTGTATGCATGGCAACAATAGGAGGCATTTTAATCTATGATATGTATGTAATCTGTAAGAATAAAGAAGGCTATTACTTAAATCACTTTTCAGCATTTAAGACTTAAATTATTTTTCTGTATAGATATATTCAATTATAATCATATACAATGAATGCAGCAATTTTCATTTTATCACAAAATACTGATGTACGTAGGACGTATCTTAAGACCTGTCTCTATTTCCTTTTCAAGAATTTTAATGCAGAGCATAAATATCCTGTAATTATATTTCATGAAGGTGACTTTGATGATAAATCACAAACAGAAATTCTTATGAGCATACGCCAATCGTGTCGTTCTTGTGTCACTTTTAGAGCTCTTGACGCTGATGATTTCGTACTTCCGGCTCATATTGATAAGGCTAAAATGGATAAATGTATAGCTACAAAGCCAACACCATATTGGCGCAATGCTAAGTATCGTATGATGTGCCGTTGGTGGCTTGTACATATGCCAAAATATGCCGAAGGCTATGACTATGTTATGCGCGTAGATGACGATTCATTTATTGAAGAACCAGTACCAGATTTATTTAAATGGACCGCTGAAAAGAAACTCGTGTATGCTTCAAATTTACTTCATTTAGATTGTGGTATATGTTGCTATGGTATGAAAGAATTTTTTGATAAATTACATCCAGAGAAAAAGAAAGAATTATCACAGATGTTTATGGAACAAGAAGTGCCTTCTCGTGCGGTTTCAATACATCCTTTCCGAACTCTGTTATCTATAACACAAGACACGGAAAAATTACCAGAGATTGGCGAAAAGATTAAAATTTCAATGCCAATTATGTATTATAATAATTTCTTTATAACTCGTACTGATTTCTGGAAACGCAAGGAAGTCCAAAAAGACATTGAAGCTATCGATAAGAATGGTTCTATATTTTATTTCCGTTGGGGAGATGCACCATTACAATCTATATTAGTCATGTTACATAGTAAAGAAGGTGAAGTGTCACGTTCAATATTCAAATATAGTAAACGCCTACAACGTGAATCATTCTGGGGCGATGATAATCAATATCACTGCTATTTTCCACTCACATATGATAAGACAAGTTGCATTACTGAAGAAAACTTAGAAAAATTAAGTATTAATTAAATTAATTAGATTCTCGCATTTTCTTACGCGGAAAGTTATAATTGTTATCATTCATAATAAGCATTTTTTCAGCTATTTCAGCGTTAATAGCTTTTATTCTGTCTTCTATAATTTTTTTATTTTCTAAATATTGTTCTATAATTTTTTCTCTAGATGGTGATGACATCATTTGTTCTTATTATTATATCAAAGAACTTCTTTATCTAAATCAATTTTTAAGCGATATCATATAAACCTTTGTATTGTGCTAACATACGCATAGTGTCCTCTGCACTGCGTACACCGATAAGACCTTCTTTCGCCGTGTAAAAACCTGGTCCTTTTGCATGGTTTGGTCTATGAACAAGTGTTCTTACTGGAAGATCATCGTATAATTCTACACGGGAAGCGAATGATTCTACCTTATTATCGGTTGGATAAAATATAAAGTATACAGATGGTGCTATTTTTGTAAACATATCTGGTACATAATATGAATTAGGATATTCAAATAATATATCAAAAGACCCACTTTCATTTACTTTACCTACATTTGGAGTATTATCAAAAGCTACTTGAGAACACGGAAATGGTAATCCACTTCCGGCATATGATGTCATACGATTCGGTGGATTCGGGGCAATTATTTCAACTTTAGAATATTGTCCGAAATTTGAGATCATACCTTGGAGTTTTACAACCTGTTTATCTAAACTTATCGTAGCTTTGCATGAAAGGTATTCATTCTTAAAAGATAACTCATTTAATGTGTTGCCATTTCCACATGTTTGTACTGATGTATTTGTACTTGTGTTTGTATTAGTGGTTACTCTTTGCGAATCCATTACATAATATATATATATTATTTGCAAAAATAAATATGTTATTACTGTATTAATTTATTTATTATTTTATTTTTATTATTTACTAATTTATTTAATAATTTAATTGCTGTTGAAATTGCGACCATCACCTACACCCCATGGGTCAACTTCATGGCGTTCGCATGATACACCATTGCATCTAACTACATAACGTTCTGGTAACATAGTAGATGGTGTTGCTGCATTGCATGGTGCACATGGTGCTGAGCGATCAATAGCTTTATTTTTTTCATATAACATAAATTGGTCGGCATTTTGTTGTAAATACATGCGTGATTCATAGGAAGATTTTGCCATATTCGCTTTATTTACTAAGTTGTATAATTCAGCATTAACAGCACATCTGGGACGGTAATCAGTGAATGCACGACCGTCTTCCATACGATTGGGGCATTCTATCATTGGATTTTTTGCTTCACAGCTAGTACATGAAGTCATCTTCTAACATATAAGATGATAAAATTAATCATGATAAAATTAATCACGGGTAATTCCTAATAAACGGTCTATAAGAGTTTTTTTATTACCTTCGCCGGATAATCCTCTTTGGACACATAAATTCTTGAGATCGTCTGGAGACATTTTGTTTAATTTTTGTTTAGATAATGGGTTTGTATTTTCAGCTTCGGGTTCTGGTTCTATTTCATCAATTATTACAGATGTTTCTGGTATTTTTGGTGCAGGAGCTTGTGTTAATATAACTACTTCTACTGTCTCTGGTCCTGTCCCTGCATCAACCCCACCACCACCAACTCCACCAGCAGCCATCACGTTCGCTTCTGCCGCCGCTGCCTCGTTTTCGATTATGGTTATTGTTTCGGCTACGTCGACATCTTCACCAAATACTTCTTTCATAAGTTGTTCAGCACGAATGTCTGCATCAGCAAAATTGAGTGGTCTAATTCTAAAGTCGGTATCTATTGGTCCACCACCACCGCCGCCCGCGCTGCTGCCACCGCTACCACCTAATTTATAGTTAGAACCACCGTTGGCATAAGCAGCCATACCGGCAGCTGCAGCACCACCACAGCATCCGCCACCACCTGCACAGCTGTTAGATACTTTCGCCGATAATCTTATTACTTTATCTTCAATACGACATAATAATCTCCATAAATAAAATAGACCAGTTACAAGTACTATACCAATAAGGGCGAGTTGCATTTGAAGTAATAATGAAGAGTCTGCTAACATGTTATTTTAGTTTAAGATAAATGGATATAATTTGTTTTTAACTTCAATCGCACGTTTAATGACATCTTTAGGCATCTCTTTTTCGGATAATAGTTCAAGTGCTATACATTGCCGAGAATGTCCTTTTTTAATTCTATAGGGAAACTTAAATTTGTAGCTACAATTTTCTATATCTGATTCTATTAATTTAGCTTCTACGGAAATATTTCTAAAATACTTCTTCATTTCTGCATCTATACCTAAATTTATAATATCATGGTAATGTGTTGTAACTAGTAATTTCATTCCGGGTAATTTACCAATATGTTCTATGACGGCTATAGATGTAGATGTACCTTCAATAGGTGGTGTAGAATGCATTGGTTCGTCTAAGAAATAAATAGCTCTTTGTCCGGAATTTGAAATATCATTCGCCTGTTTTATAAGTTCTGCACAACGTTTTGCCTCTGATTCAAATAAACTGAGTTTACCTAATTCATCTGAAATTCTTATAAAAGAACCTATTGCATGAACTGGTAAAATCTCTGCTTTTCTGGCACAAGCTATACCAAATGTCTGTGATAATATATAATTAACACAAATACCTTTTACATAAGTAGTTTTACCTGCGGCATTAGGACCAGTTATAATTAAACTCTTGCCAAGACTTACTGGATTCCTTGTTTGTTCTGGTGTTAACATTACATGACCCATATCCCATATTTGCGTTGAATTTATATTATTATCATTAATACTTTTACCAATATATTTTACTTTACAGCAACTGCTATTATTTACTAGTTTATGCAGAGCTAAAGTTATATCAATTGAATATACAGCTCTCATAAGAGATAATAATCTACCTTGTAATACTTTTTCGGTCATTAATGAATATAAACTACTTAATCCCTGTGGACCAGATAATAAGTTCATTTCCTTACGTAAAGTGTAGTTATGGCAATAAGCAGTAATAAGATCAAGTGGTACAGAGCGAATGAGTTCTTGACTTGTAGCTACAAATTTGCAGATTTTTTCTGTTTTTTCTGTAAGATTTTTTCGGATGTAATTTAGCATACCGGCATTTTCAAAAGCTTGTACTATACCATATATATATAATCCAACATATACAATCATTGAAATATTTTTGGTGAATTTTGTGGATCCGGTACCACCAGATAAGCCTATGCACAGTCCTTTCCACATTGTTTTAAGATACAGTTTCAGGCTAATATCTAATTTAAGTTTCTTAAGATAAAACCATGGTGATAGTAATGTTACTATAGGTGATATTAAATTAAACCATGGCATAATACTTATCCGGTATATATGAAATAATACTAGCATATATGGAATATTGTTTATCATACGTAATACTGGCATGGACGGGAAAAGTGTATTAATTGGATATGCCTGTTTTATTGATGGCAAGGTAAAGAGCCATGCGACATCTTTTTCACAGTTTTTAAGAGTTTGCAGCTGATCTTCTATATTTTTTGCCATGGGCGCTATTTTATCTAATGCTGCTTGTCTTTGTTTTAGCAGTGATGTATCATATGTCGGGTTTTTTATAATATTCCAGATATGATGTGATGCCCCGTAGGTAATTGTTTGAGACTTTGCCCAGTCTTCTAAACCGGAATCTTCCCATAAAGAATCTATCACTTTAACTTCATTTTTAGTATTGTATTCGAGATCAATAACTTCTGGTATTATTTCATGAGCTTTCGTCGAGTCTAATAAAGCATTCATGCGTTGTTTCGTATTTATTTCATTACCATTTTCATCGTAGTATTTATCTGGACTGCTGCGAATTTTAAGTTGTTCTTCTAATATTCTATGTTCTATAAATCTATTTTCTACAGACCTGTAATCCATAATTATTATATTAGACAGGATTAATTCGGTATAAAGATTACGCAAGTAAAAAATGAAAGTGTCTGTGTCTTTGTTAGTTATTACTATTAGTATTATTATAAGTGTATATCGTTATGAATAACATGAATAATAATTCTGATTTACAGACCAAATCAAATAGTTATGTAGCTATTCGTAATAATGGTTATATGCACAAGTTTCGTAAATCTCCACAAGAGTCAGATGAATCGGCGACACTCAGAGCGTGGTATATTATTAAAGAATTGCCGGAAAATATGTCACAACTTGAAAAAGAATGTCGTTCACATATGTGGTTGAATGTAAAATATTTCGGTATGATTTACAGGTATGATGAAAGCAATTAATCCTAAAGTATGGGGAGCATCCGGATGGATGATTCTACACAGATTATCTTTTGTTATAAAAAATACTGCAGAAATGCATAAAGTTATTGAGGCATTTAAAATAATATTACCATGTCCGAAATGCCGGAATAATTTAGAAGGACATCTACAGAAATGTCCAGTACCACATAAACAGGCGGAAATAGCGGAATATATTTACAAATTACACAAACGTGTAAATGAGACTATTCCGGATAAACCAAAATCGTGTATAACATATTCACAAGTTGAGCATATTTATAAACCGATGGGAGTAAATATGGATGAAAAAGAATGGACTTTTATACAGGCTATTGTAGCGGTTCATCAGGGATTTTATAAAGAAACGGCGGAATATAAAGCAGCACTGAAAACATTTTTGGATATTTGGGTAAAATATACACATGGTATGAATGTAGTATCTTCAGTAGATAATAAACAAGTATTAAAAGATTGGATTCATAAAAATAAAAAATCAGCGCTCATGCGTTTTACCGAATGCGCAGTAGTCTAACGATAGTCTAATATAATTTGCTCATGAAGCTTTGTAACATGCCAGACATACTAGAAGATTGTTCTGCAGCGGCAATCGCTGCTTGACCATCACCACCACGGTGTTTACGGGCACGGCGTTTCATCTTCTTGCCACCATCCATGCCATCATCACCACCACGGTGCTTACGGGCACGGCGTTTCATCTTCTTGCCACCTTTTATTTCTTCAAGTGCGGCATCATCATTTAAGAGACCATTTTTTTCAGTTTCTTCTTCTTTATTCTTAGTACATGATACTATAACTGATTCATCATTTACAAGATTAACGTCATTGGCGCCACCGCGGCGGTGTTTGCGGGTACGGCGTTTCATTTTCTTGCCGCCATCTTGTGCTGGTGCAGCGGGTGTTGTACTTGCTGCAGGTGGCATTGGAGTATTCATTGCATGTGAAAATTGACCATATTCGGATGCTTGATCATTGCCACCGCGGTGTTTGCGACCACGGCGTTTCTTGCCACCGGACATAGCATCGCCGTTTGCACCAACTGCTAATTCAGAAACTGCAGCGCCTTCGCTGCCACCGCGGTGTTTGCGACCACGGCGTTTCTTGCCGCCAGTTACGTGTTCTTGTGCATGAGCTGCTTCAGCTACAACCGCATTCATATCAAATTGTGTAGGTGCTTGTACTGGTACTGATGCTGATGATGCAACAGTTGAGTCGGCGGCAGCCATTGCAGCGCCATCATTGCCGCCGCGACGTTTGCGGTGTCTCTTGCCACCTTTTAAACTTGCGCCGAATGCTTCGGATATTAAAGCACCGTCTTTGCCGTCTAAATTGTTAACAAGCATTCCACTGTCTGCGCCTTCACCACCTTTCTTTTTGCCACTGCCACATGGGCGACCACGGCGACGGTGACGACCACCAACTAATTCATCTAAAGCGGCTTTAGTAGCGGCTTCTGTAGCGGCTTCTGTGGTTGAGTCTGCAACTGCAGCAGACATGCCATCGCTGCCACCACGAACACTGCTGCCTTTCTTTTTTAATGAGTTACGGTATAATTCTTCAGCGGCAATAAGTAAACCAGTAGAAACAACACCGGTTAAACCAACGCCACCTTTCTTTGCATGTTTGCGACCACGTCTCTTTGCACCACCAGCCATCATATTGGTTTGTTCATTGAATGCTTCCATTTCTATTATTAATTAATATAATAAAAAATATTTTAATAATTAAATTAATTAATTTTAATTCTATTTAACGCGATTATTAATAAATAATACCAAAGATACAGCGAGAATAGTCATAAAGAAATTTAAACTGAGAACACCTAAAATATATGGTAATAAACTGGATAAAATTGGTTTTAATACATTTTCATTCCATTCGGGTTTTTCTAATTCTTTTTTGATTATCGTAGTAAATATACTGATTGCGTCTGACATAATTTAGAATAATGCGCTGCGTTATTATAATAGTGAGAAATCCCTTTATTAGTTTTAGACGGATATGAATAATAAATATCTCAAAATTGAAAAACCGACTAAAAAGAATGGCTTATACATTGCTAAAGTATTTGATATTCATACTAATAAACAATTCCGGATAAAAATAAATCTAGCTAAATATATCTCATTAAATAAAATACCCGCAAGTGGAGACGTCTTAAAGATATGGCTCAATCCCAAAAATGAGATTATGAAAACCGCAGTTATCGATGTAATTAAACAAATTGATCAAGAAGTTTTAGATGTAATTAAAATGCAAAATAACCATTGGTTTCGTAATGAACTTACTGAAGAAAAAATTAATTCACTTTATAGACCATCTTTTAATGTATTAAATAACACACTATCTATTTTAAATGCAAATACACAACAGTCGATATTAATATCAGATAATAATATTGTAGACACTATACATGATATAGATTTTACAGAAACTGATTTATTATTGGATATAGAAATACAGGGACTCTATTTTTTCCAAAAGAAATGCGGCATCCGGTGGATATTACGTAAACTTGTAGTATCGAAAGAGGCATCTCAGGAATCTACCGAAGACTGGATAGACCGTCGAGCAATTGAAGATGCCTGGGAAGATGATTTAGCAGTAATAAATAAATCCATAGATGAGAACTGTAATATACTTGCCACAAAGATTAATAAACTACAAGATTTTAAGGATGAAATAAATGGAGAATTTGCCGAATCAAAAGAAACCACGATATCTGCAGATTGGAATACCAAATTACGTAATTTATCGTTAAAAATAATAAAATATCACGAGGGAACTATATAGTAATGCTAATATATTCCTCTAATTAAAATTTATTATGTTAATTTTTATTATATTAATTATATTAATTATATTAATTATATTAATTATATTAATTTATATTTAATTATTGGAAGAACAATATCGATAGTAAAATATAATCAATAATAAATTTTATCTATAATAGAATATAGATATTGAACATGGCGACTAAAGCATATATTCCATTAGCCATATTTGTAATCATAGTTTTACTCATATTCTTATTCGTATCAGGAAACAAAAGAGCTAAAGTATTTAACTCAGAGAATTTCGTAGCAGTACAAAACAACTCTTTCCCTGATCCACAGATTGCCAATCAATCAATTGCATCTGTAGCTAACCCAAATGTATCTGCCGCACAAACCGGTGTAGGCAATATTAACCCATCTGATGCTGATTTAGGTGATGAAATGTTCAGCCGTGTTGTCGGTGCAGCAAATGCATCTGCACCAGGATCTGCTACATGCTTCCCACGCGACCGTTTAACCGCATCTGATTTACTTCCAAAGGATGCGGCAAATAGCCGCTGGGCTCAATTAAATCCAGCTGGTCAAGGTGATGTTAGCGACCAAAACTTCTTAACCGCTGGTGTATTAATCGGTACAGACACAGTTGGTTCCAGCAAGAAGAATGCTAACTTACAACTCCGCTCTGAACCAGCTAACCCACAAGTCAATGTTTCCCCATGGAACCAAAGCACTATTTCACCATCTGATGTCGGCAACAGACTCCCATTAGAAATCGGTGGTGATTATTAGATATTAGATATTATATATCATATTATATCATATTATATCATATCATATTATATCATATCTTATCTAATGTATTTGCATAATTCCAAGAAGGCATAAGATTATGAACTACTACATTTGCCGTAGAATCATGTAATTCGTATCTTTTATTTCGATATATAAGTTTAAATCTTCCCGCTGTCATAGTCCACCATTTAGTATTCGCGTTATTTATTTTTACTTTTTCCGGTACATTTTCACCAATTGCCTTAAATATTTTTTCAAATATAATACTCGTATCCCATGCCTTTTCACCATTAATTTGTAGCTTCTCTAGATTACTATTAATTTCACTGCATTTTACCATTTTTTCTCGAAGATAACATACAAAAGATAATCGAAATGCATCGCCATCACAAAATATCGGTGAATTACAATGATATTCATGTACATTCATTGAAAGATAATCTCCATTCTCCATATTAATCGCCACTTTATATCTCGGGAAAAGTAAATACCCACCCTTACATCCTTTACGTCTTTCATTGTTACAACAGTCATTGTTACCGTCACTGCTCTCGTTACCTTTACATACTACTAAATTTCCGAAGCCATTAACGAAATCTCCGGAATCCCTGTGTAAAGCCGTACGAAAATTATAATTTACTGTTACTGTACTGAAGCAAGTTCCTTCAATATAATGTTTCTCTGCTATCTGTGCTGCCGCTAATTGTTTTTCATATTTATCTGGAACTGTTTTTTTAAAGAGTTCATTAATTGCATATATAAATGGTAAGCCTTCTTTATATTTTTCTAAATATTTCTTACTGTACATAGTTAATCTACATGGTTTCTTATGATTTGGACTATCAATATAACCTAAAATATTTGAATTCGCCGATGTCCCTTTCTCATATTTACTATTTATATCTCTATGTACCGCACCAGCAGCGACTCCTCTATTTGTCGAAACCTGTTTCCCTGCGCCTAAATAACACTTAATAGCTAAATCGCATAAATCCGCTGAAATTGCCTGAGGTATATAATGACACAATAAATCATCTGTTTCTGTATATATTATATATTCTGTTTTGGTACCAGTGTTACTACCATCTACTACAGTCCAAGTTTCATCAATATCGTAATATTTACCTGGTTCTAACTTAGTTTTATCGGCGTATACTTTAATTTTTTGAATAGTAGTTATTGTCATTGTAGCTATAGACAATGACGACTCTTTATTTAAAGAATTGGCTAAAAGATTAATAAAAGTAACGCATGTCGAATATAAGTCAAACATTACTGCTGACTTCTTTAACGAATCACTATAATAGAAATGCCACACATCGACAGATACTGTATGATATAATAGAAGGTAAATCAAAATTATCTTTAAGAATACTTGATTGGTTTGTAACACATTATGCAAAGAATAGCGATATATTATATTGGATAGATGATAATACGAATACTATACTAGAGAAATATCCCAATACACAAAATGATTTAAATCTTCGCAAATTCCATCTCTATCTAAAATATCGTGCAGAGTTACAATCATACACAAAGATGTATTTTGATCCTTTCCGCCGTCATGAGAGAATTACTTTTATTCTCGAAACCGAACCGACAGTAAAAGCCATTGAAACTACTATAGGTCAGCTCAATTTTTTCAGATGGGCATTACAGAATCATGTGTTAGTATATATAGAAAAACACTTGAATGAAATAGAAGATCATATGGCTACATACCAAAAAGAAGTAGTAAAGAATAAATCGAATACCGGGGGCAATACGAATACACCCAAAAAACAGAATGTAATAACAAATAGAAATACCATCATGCAAGTGCCGTCATTCATACGTTTCGATTAGTGCACATGCGCATAACGCAACTGCACAATGCACAATGTACAATATATTAGGATATATCACAATACATCACAATACACATACAAAGTTGTCAAATATAGGTAAGAGAAAATTAGAAAAGATGCAAATTTAGGATAGATAAAAATTTAGATAATAGTATTTATTTGTGCGTATAAATCATCTAACGTACTGTTATTATAAATTGTATAAGATGCTTCTAGATTATCAATATTATTCTCCCAAGAATGATATGGTTCAGTATCTCTTATGATTTTAATAACTATTCCATTCCTTTTTATTATTTCCGATATATCATTTTCATATCTTACATCGGTTATTATTATATGTTTTGGTGTGTCTGAAAGCGCTGCATCATCAAAGTCGCTAAATATTTTTTTGCTAAAGAAATCTGGTCCATGCCGGGTCATAAAAGCTGTTGTAATATAAACCATTGCATCTCTTGGTGTGATATTCCATCTCGGATCGATAATCTCCTTTTCATTGCCTTCAAGCTGTTGATAAGAAAATCCATAAAGTATTTTTGCCACATCCTTAACAGGTTTGGAGAGTTTTATATTTTTATAATTAAATTCGGGATATCTATCACAAATATAATCCGCTACAGTGTCCTTACCACGTCGTGATCGAGCAACTAATCCAATTATATGTGGCAAATTATTATTCATTATGTTTGCGTATTGTTTAAGTTTAACTATTGTTACGTAATATTTAAGTATATTATTAAGGCAAATTATCTTTAGATAGTAATATGGCTGTAATTTTAAATAAACAGTTACAAATATCTCGTAGTTTTTTGTTATATACTATAAATAGGAGACGGATAATTACGATGGGCAAAGGTAAAGTTCGTAATCGTGATAAAGACTGGTATGATAGCGAAGAAGATATATTTTCACCAGGAACTTCTCCAAATTTAGCCGGTGGATATACAACATCTGCAGCCTCTTATCGAGGTGATAGTTTTTCTTCACGCAATTTCGTAGCCGCACGTCAACCAGTAATTACTCCGCGCAATCCTATGCAAGAAAATTACTTATCTTTGCTAGAAAATCCGAATCCTCCAATAGTAATTTCTACAGGTCCAGCCGGGACTTCAAAAACATATCTATGTAATGCTGTAGCAATAAAAAAATTATTAGATGGAACGTATGAAAAATTAATTATCACTCGTCCTGCAGTATCTACAGACGAAGACATAGGATTTCTTCCAGGCACATTGGAAGATAAAATGTTACCATGGGTTTATCCTATTTATGATGTTTTCCATAAATTTGTCTCACCTTCAGCTGTAAAGAATATGATAACAAAAGGACAAATAGAAATTTGCCCTTTAGCTTTTATGCGTGGTAGGACTTTTGATAATGCGTTTATAATAGCAGATGAAATGCAAAATAGTACACCAAATCAAATGCTTATGATGCTTACTCGTATTGGACAAAACAGTAAAATGGTAATTACAGGAGATATTCAACAACATGATCGTAAATATTACGATAATGGTCTCAAAGATTTTTTAATTAAATTAAGAAACCGTCCAAATTCAAAGTTTGGTTTAGTTGAATTTAAAACAGATGATGTTATCAGACATCCTATAATTAAAGATGTGCTATCTATGTATGATAATAATATAATTATATCAAATAATATGAATTATTAAAATATGAATTATTAAAATATAGATTATTAAAATATAAAAATAATAATTAAGCTTTCATACCCTATTTCTTTTCTTGTTCATCAAAGTAATCATCATCAACTTCTACTATCTTTGAAGAAACTGCAGATGATACAGACGCAGACGATGATTTACCTACCGGCGCTGCTTTATTTTTATTAAATGGAAAAAATAAATCTCTTAATTTTTCAATACCTGCACGTGGTACAATTTCATCAAATATTGTTTTGCTGAATTTAAGTTCATCTTTGGCGATATCTACAAGTTGTTCATTAAGTTTTTTGATACCAGTCTTTCTTAATGGTTCAATTACATGACGGCGTTCATCAATATATTTTTTTATTTCACGTATTTCTTCATCATGTCTTTCTTTAGGAGTTTTTGAAGTTGAATTATATACACATACAATTCTTTTGCGATTATTTAAAGAAACCCCAGCAGGGACTTGTTTTAATTTAAGGTTAGGGCGATTTATTAATGTAAACATATCCGAATATAATTTGTCTATATACAATAATTATTTAAATTTTGTTTAAATAAACAAAAGAAATAAATGAAAACACTTGTTGTAAATACTATATCAATTAAAAGAAAAACTCGCACACGAGCGCAATCGCAAGATAAATCAAACACATACAAAAATCGCACATCACCGCTGCGCATCTTGAAATTCATAGGAGAGGCTAACATTAAACTTCGTTTTAGCAAAGATAATGCCACGACAGGTAAATGGTTACGGGAACAAATAATAGAACTTGGACCAGCTTTTATTAAACTCGGTCAATTTATTTCAACCCGTAATAATTTACTTGATAAAGTTATTATCGATGAACTCTTACTACTACAAGATAATATACCACAAGTACCACTCAGTGAATTGAAACCAACACTAAATGAACATTATATAGATTATACTGAAATATTCTCATATATTGATGAGAAAGCTATTGCTTCTGCTTCCATAGGTCAGGTACATATAGGTAAATTGCGAGATAGTGGTAAAATTGTAGCTATAAAAATACATAAACCAAACATCGCAGAAAAAATAAAGGATGATATAGATACGCTTAAGAATTTAGTGAATTTGCTTGTGCTAATAGGTTATCCACGGGGACGGGAATACGAAAGTATAATTGGGGAATATGAAGGGTTTTTGTCTAAAGAATTGGATTTTCGCAAAGAGATGGAGCATATGATAAAGTTCCGTCGTCTATTAACTGATTTGAATGTTAAAATTCCTGACGTATCTATACGCCATTCCAGTGAAAAGATATTAGTCATGGAATATGTTAAATCAATTAAAGTAAATGATATAGAAGGATTTAAAACCGAAGAAATATCTTCAGTGGATGTAGCTACAAATTTAATAAATCTTTTTCTGTTTCAAATAATTAAAATAGGTTATGTACATTCGGATCCGCATCCAGGTAATATAGGAGTTTTAGGTGATGGTCGCATTGTGTTATATGATTTTGGGAATGTTGTTGAGTTTAGTGATGAGTTTAAAGCAAAAATAAATCAAATAATTACGTCGCTGTATCAAAAAGATGTAGATGAGTTTGTTGAATTGCTTGTAGAGCTTAAAATAGTGTATATATCAGATGAGTTAGAAGTGTTAGAGATAAAAGCTTTTTTTAGTTATTTCTTTAAATATTTAGAGACACTTGATTTTGCTACACTTAAAATGTCTATAGTTCAAAACGATTTACAGGGTAAATTTCAGACAAATTTTAAGGTGAATCAAGATTTCTTATCGCTATTCAGAGTTTTTTCCCTTCTGGACGGCACATATTCTAAATTAGACCCAAATTTTAATTATATTACAGCAATACGTCCGTATACCGAGGAACTAATGAATAATCCTGAGTTTTATGATTATAGAGCACGTCGTGATATTGCAAAACTCCGCACCTATCCTCGTTTACTACAAAATACAGATGCAAATATATTGCGACTACAACAAAAAACAAAGAAAATTAACACAGACTTCGAGCAATTACAATTATTTGTTGCGAGTTTCATAATGCTGAATAATTATGAACATGTATTAGCTTATATATTACTATTTCTTTCATATATGTATTATCGGAATAAAAAATAATAATCAATATAAAATAATAATTAGAAACTACAAAAGGTATATAAGAATAAAAAATGATATATTATAGGTTGATCTAATTATATCATTAATATAATTAAATAGAGTAATTTTTATAATACTACCATTACAATGCATAGTCGTTTAAATTCTTTACATAATAAGACTCAAGAAGTAGCTACGGAAGAGCTGCCTTATAATCCTAAAAATATTCTATTGCAAGATGTGGATTTACGTGCATTCTTTGACGCAAATGGTCTTGAAGGTGTGAAATATAATAATATTAATCTTTATCGTAATGCGTTTATTCATCGCAGTTATTGTACTATGAAAAATACAGATTTTGAACAAGGGAATGAACGTTGTCCTGAGGGCTGTCTGCCCTTGCAAGAGATGAGCTATGAGCGGCTTGAATTTCTAGGGGATTCTATATTGAGTGTCATTGTTTCTACATATCTTTATGAGCGCTATCCTGACCAGTCAGAGGGATTTCTTTCGCGTATTCGTACGAAACTGGTAAATGGTAAAATGTTGGGATATTTGGCGGGTAAGATTGGATTGGAGAAATTTGCTATTATTTCCAAACAGATTGAAGAGAGTGGTGGTCGTAGCAATTATAAGACAATGGAAGATATGTTTGAAGCTTTTATAGGAGCAATTTGCATGGATTTTCAGAAAGATGAAGATTATGTAACTATGCCCAAACATCTTGGTATTACACCACTTACAGGTGGAGGGTATTATGTGGCAGAACAATGGGTAATAAATATTTTAGAGAAATATATAGACTTTGCGGAACTTATACAAATTAAGACGAATTTCAAGGATATGCTGAGTAAATATATGCAACATACGCTGCAAGATGCTCCGAGATTTTTTGAAATATCAGTAGATGTCAAGAATAATAAAAAAATATTTAATTACTGTGTTAAAAATAAACATAATGTAGTACTTGGAAATGCCACTGGTGACTCCAAAAGAGATGCGGAGAATAACGCAGCACGTGAAGCATTACTCTATTATTCCCAACCTTTGGAATAAATTATATCAAAACAAATCGAATCTTTATTTTTCTTGGCTTAAAAGTTATATTTCTTATTTTTGTATATACATAGACTACATAAACTACAAATGTCAAATACAATCCCAAAAACTATTTTCCAAACATGGAAGTCAAAAACAGTCATACCTGAAAATATGGCATATTGGCAAACAACTTGGCGTAAATATAATCCTACTTATCAATTTGTTCTATGGGATGACGCCGACAATCGTCGTTTTATTGAAACATATTATCCATGGTTTTTAGATAGATATGATAATTATGATGTTATGATTAAACGTGCTGATGCGATCCGTTACTTCTATCTATACCATTATGGTGGTGTTTATGTAGATATGGATTTTGAATGTCTTAAAAGTTTTGATGATATTTTAGCAATGGGAGACGCTGACGTGAATAGTAATACTAACACTGATACGTCAGATATTATATTCGGACGTATGGGAGACGAAGTGAAGTATGACCATGAACATAATATTCCAAATGCTATTATGATATCTAAACCACGACAAACATTTTGGTTATGTATGTTTTATTGTTTATTAAAAGCTAATCCAAATGGTAGTGTAGAATATACGACTGGTCCAGTTGTTCTCAAACAAGCTATAGAGATATATAATAGAATAACTAATGAAAATATAAAACTATCAGAATTGGTATGGTATAATATGCTCAAGAATGTATTATCACCAGAATTATTACCGTTAGATGATAATAAAGTATCAAAAATAAAAATACTACCAGGAGATTACTTTTATCCATTAAATTGGCGAGACTGGGAACATCAACAAGCCCTACGTCACCCAGTAACCGAAAGAAATGAAATTTATGACAGGGAAAAAGTAACTACATTATTTCCAAATTCTTACGCCGTTACCTACTGGACTCACTCATATTAATATATTCGTTCGTAGCTAACGCGGCTAAAGCGGCTCATTCAAAAACTATTTCTTTTTTAACTCCATCTATAAATGTATGAAATTTCTCTGTATCCATGTTATATATATTCCAACCATCAGGCGAATCATCCTCTAATAAATAATTACGTACAGTATGAAAACAATCTTTATTATATGTTATAAGAGCGTAAACTGTCGGATGAAATGGATTTAAATAAGCCGCCCACCATGAAAATGTACTATGCGACATTAAAATTACACTTGCCGATGAAATAGTATCGAAGTGATATTGCCAATCTTCAGGAGAACCATCTATAATATCAACTGCATTATTTATATATTTATTACTATTCTTAATAGCGCATAAGTTACGTACTTCTTTTAATTTATTTTGCAAATTTAATATACATGGATGATCAACGTTTTCTGTTACTATTAATATATCTAAGTCATGTTTTTGTATAATCATTGAACAAGCTTTAATAAACATATGTTGTAATGCTACATAATGATGTGTCATATCACCTAAACGTATATGTATTACTAGTTTATTATTTTTAACTAATGGGAAATTATCACTACGTTTATATAAGTTTTTTACGAAATCTTGTCGAGGTCTCATAAAAACAAAATCTTCTGCGTTAAAACGTAAATGCAGAGGCACACTTGAATTTCTATGTTTTTCTATAATTGCGTCCATACTTATTAATTTTACATCATCTTGGTCATGGTAACAATAATATCCTGCATCAGGAACAACATTCGGCATATGTGTTGGTACATACTTTTGTTCAGGTAAATCAATGTTAGGATATATTTTTGGATTAATATATAATGTTTCACAGAAATGAACGGTTAATGGTCTATTTAATGCATGTGCAATATATTTAGCAGTCCAATATTGAAAAAACTGATTTCCTCCCCGTGCAGTAATATGTATATGTACTGGATAAGACATTTAATTTAATATTAATTGTATAAGTTATTTAATATAATGTTTAAATGATTTAAAAAATAAAATACTTTTAAAATTCAAAACTCTGGTTTATAATGGATCGTTTAAATGAACATCAACGTAAAGATTATTTCCATAAGCTTTTTCAAAATATGATTACTATAGAAGATTTACATAATATAGACAAACAATGTATTATAAATAAACCTGAGAATACGAAAGTCGCGGTAATTGTAGAACCACGCCGTCACGAATTCTTAGAAGAAGTTGTACGTAATGTTATGTTTATCTTACCAGCAAATGAATGGAATTTACATATTATTACTGCTGAAAACAATAAAGAATGGGTCGAATCACTCTTTCCTGGCTGGGATATCAAGATTTCCACTTTAAATGTAGCTAATTTAACTATACATGATTACAATGCATTATTAGTTGATAGATTATTCTGGTCAAATATTGAAGAAGAAAATATATTAATCTTTCAGACTGATGTCATGTTATTTAATAATAATATAGATGACTTCATTAAATATGATTTTGTTGGAGCAAATTTTTTCGATAAAAATCATACATCAGTCAATAATGGTGGGAATAATGGTGGTTTTAGTTTCAGACACAAAAGTGCAATGATGGATTGTGTCTGCAATTTAACCGCTGATGACGTTTGCAATTATTTAAGATCACATGGGAAAATGGCACCAATGTATACATTACCAGAGGATATATATTTTTCATCTGCATGTGAAATATTAAATAAATCATTTTGTCCTGTAAACGAACGCTCCAAATTTTCTATCGAAGAGGGACGTCCAGAATATAAGCAATTCTATAGCGCACCAGTTGGATGTCATCGGTTTGCCTCAAATGAAATTGCACCAATTATAATGGATTTATTAAAGGCATCACCATATGTTTCTAAATGGTTACCGTTGCAAACTGATTATAATTTATAAGCATTTTCGGAGTTAGGTTTGGTTTAAAGATATTAATATATTAATAATTATTAAAAAGTACAAGTATGAAAGTATTAGTAACTGGCTGTGCTGGATTAATAGGCTCAAATTTTTGCAGATATTTAATACAGTTATCAAAAGATAAATTTAATAAAAATCTAGATCAATATCAAGGTCAAGGTCAAGAACAAGATCAATGTCAAGATCAAACCCAACAAGGTATTGAAATAATTGGTGTGGATAATTTAAGTGGGGGATACATAGAAAATGTGCCAAGTGAAGTTACTTTTGTAAAGGCAGACTTAACCGTCGAAGAAGAACAGGAAAAACTGTTACCATATTTTCCAGTTGATTATATATTTCATTTTGCCGCATATGCAGCAGAAGGTCTAAGTCCATTTATTCGTCAATATAATTATAAAAACAACGTCATTGCCACTACATTTTTAATTAATTTAGCTATTCAACATTCTATTAAACGATTTGTATTTACTTCATCGATGGCAGTATATGGTAATGGTGAAGTACCATTTACAGAAACACACTTACCAAAACCAATAGACCCATATGGTGTAGCGAAATATTCATGTGAAATGGATTTACAAATAGCATATGAACAACATGGCTTAGAATATTGTATAATACGTCCACATAATGTTTATGGTCCTATGCAAAATATATGGGATCCCTACAGAAATGTATTAGGAATATGGATGTTAAATGCGTTAGAAAATAAACCATTTACAGTATATGGCGACGGTAATCAAACACGTGCGTTCTCTTATATAGATGATATACTACCTTGTTTATGGAATGCTGCCGTTTTTGAAAAAGCTAAGAATCAAATAATAAATGTAGGTGGAATGAAAGAAATATCTTTAAATGATATTGCAAAAATAATGAATAATATAATTGGTTCAACCGATATAGTATATTTAGAAGAACGCCACGAAGTTAAACATGCATGGTGCACATATGAAAAATCAGTAGAAATATTAGATTATGAAGAGAAAGTTCCATTGGAAACAGGATTAAAAAATATGTGGGAATGGGTACAGACAAGTCCTAAAAGGGAAAGAAAATATTGGGGTAAATATGAAATTGACAGACAACTTTATAGCTATTGGAAGATCACAAACACTTCTCCCAGTCATAAATAGGACTTAACATATTATTTTCACAATGGGTAGAATATCCTGGTATACTGCTAATAAGTTTTCTTGTCTTTCCTAATTCTAAAAACATTTGAAAATCATATGGATATCCTGTATTACAATATTTTTTATAAATTAAATAATCTTCGCGAAGAATACTTAATTTAGTAGCAAATGTCATTGTGGTGCTATTAGTAATTTTCCAATGAGCAGACTCAGTAAGATATACAATTGACCTTTCTCCACCATCAACTACGTAAGGATTACCACCTTGGTGTGGATGCTTATATTTATCAGGATGGTCATAGAGCGTAAGATAATCTGAAATTTGCAAACCTTCTAATAATATTTTTTTCGCACCAGGACGGTGTATATAATCATCCTCTACTAAATATACATAAGTCTCTGAATTATTATTATTGTTATTATTGTTATTATTAAATAATTTATTACTATTATCAATCGCGTATTCTACACTATATAAGAAACTTAAAGCCCCACTTTTGAAATTCGTTTGTATAATTTTATCAGATGATATATATTTCGAGAGAAATTCTATACTTGCATCAGTTACATTATCTGCTACAACTATTACATTATCAGTGCCAAATTCTTTTATAAAATTAAGAAATATCTTTTGTTTATTGAAATATTCTGGTCTACCTTTGGCTTGTGTTTGACCACCTGGAGACGTTTGACCACCATCACTAAAACGGTATATACATATTAAGTTATTTTTAGTAATATTCAAAACATAATTCATATTATTAAATGTAATGTCTTTGAAAGATTAGAACTTATATATTCTTAAATGAATTTTATTATGCGTATAATATTGTATAATTATACTATAATTATAGTATAATTATTGTATAATACATGGCAAAAATTTCACCATATAGATTAGGTGATCTTGTATTATTATCTATAGAAGATAATGTTATAAATGAAATATTATTACAATATCCAAATTCTATTGCTAGTAAATTTATATTACAAGGTGGACATAAAAATGATATGCATACTAAAATGAATATAATTACTGATATTGTAGTCGAACATATGCAACAATATAAAGATAAGAACATAATACCAAAAGATATTAATAATAGTGTCGTAATACATTTAAGACTTGGCGATGTTGTTGCTGGACACAGAAGTGATGAAATAATTAAAAGTATATAATTGGAAATTGTTTTTTTACAAATGGTAGTTCAAATAATTATGATGAATGTATTCATTTATCAAATAAATATTTATTACAATACATAAATGAATTAAATGCAGAACATTTCAATTCAGAAAACGCTGATATAGATTTATGTTTTGCTATTCAATCAAAATTATTTGTACAAGGAAGAGGTTTTTTTAGTAAATTAATTGTAGAAATTAGAAAAAAATTAAATTTAGAAAATATTGAAACTCCAGTTTTAAGTGATACTAGTGAAATTTGGAACCCTTATGCGTAACAAAATGTAAACTAAGTTTTATCTAATCTTTTATAATTTAGTTTATAATTTATTTTATAATGTGTTTACAAATTTTTATTAATTATGAAAACAATATCATCATATCTATTTTTAATATGTCTTAAATCATAATAACTTACATATTGTTTTACACCAAGGAAGATTTCAAACGCCGAGTGTGAGCGAATGAAATCTCATTAGTATAATAACGGATAGAAAACTTTACTTTCTCTCCGTCTTCATCTCGCCTTGTCAATACAGTATCAGTGATTTTAATTTCACTTTTACTATATCAGAATTACGAGATAAACTTTGTGGTCGGTTATTGTTTCCTATGAATGCTCTCAGTATATTTTTAGCTGCATTCATATCCCGATTCAGAAAAGTACGACAATTGGTGGAACTGCACCATCGTAGTCCTCTGATTTGTTTTTTATCTTTCATTACTGGATGTAATGCTTTATCACAACAACTACATATTTTTGTTGTATTGTATTCATCAACAAATATGGTAGAATAATGTTTCATACAACATTTAGATACATAGGTTGTTGGAGCAGATAATTCATGTTTAGAGTTAGGATTAAACTTAGCCGCTCCATAAGCGATTATAGGTTTTATATCACCATTCATTTGTTGAAAGAAAGTATCTAAAGTTTTTCTTTTCAGACAATATACTCTAAATCTTTCTCTTCCCCATTTCTTTTCTAATTTGGTATTCCATATTGTATCATAAACAGAAATGTAATCTGCAATAAACTTATCCCATTCAGTTTCAGAAGTAGTTTTTAGACTATGTCGTCTATATATAAGTTCTTCATTATGAATGTCTTTTTCCCATTTGGCACTTTTACGGTTAGCAGTTTTCATACCGGCATTTGTATAATATTCTCCTCTTGTTAATTTATAAGTCTTATATGTATTATCTTGTAGTTTTTCTACTCCATACACTAAATTAGAACGTCCAGGGTCAATAGAAATTATTCTGTCATTTTTCTTCAATACTTTATTACTTATAGGTTTTTCATCTTTTTTAGGAACTTTGAAATGTATAGAACAAGAAACACCATCAGTTTCTATATTATAACTAAAAGTTCCTTTATTAGGTATTTTATTAAGATTAAATACGCTTTGAAATTGAGTGTCCCTAACAGACATAAAGTCATTTATATGTAGTTTTTTACTATCAATAAGTTCTAAATTAATCATCATATTATGTAGAACAGTAGTATCAATAGTAATATGATGACATTTAATTCTTGTAATAGGTGCTAAAGTAAATTTACTTGTATCATCAAACTGTTCCATATACTTTAGAATAAAATAATAGTAATTTAGTACTTCATTTATATGTGTTCCTAACCATGTTAGAGTAATACCTCCATCCAGTTCTACTCTACCAAGTATTGATTTCTGTTGATTTATAAATTCAATAATTTCTTTTGGTGGTTCAGTTTTACACCCCCATCCATTAATAGCACTACGAATAGCATAAAAATGTTTCGTATCAATATTATTGATAGAACACCATTTGTAGATATATGCTTTTTGTCTTCCATCAAAAGTATAAATAATAGAGTTCTTAAAATTAGTCATAAAAGTTTTTACTGCGTAAGCATAAGCAGGAGTATCACCTCTGCATTTGTCAATTTTAGGAAACTGAGAAAAACATGAATCCCATATTTCTTTAACGTAAGGACTTGATTTATTTAGTCTTCCAACTCCAATATTGAAGCAATGCATATAAAATGTTTGATCAGACAAATTAGGTAATGGTAACTCATTATTCAAACAGTGAAGAATGATACGATTGAATAAAAGAGAGGCTTTATTCGTAACTTTAGAAATAGTATGAACCCATTGTTGAATTTCACAATATAATTTTTTTTCAATCAATATACCTTGTAAAGAACACTTAATAACTTTTTCATTTGTAGATTTATTAAGGTTCAATTGTTTCAATCTGTCTGGTCGTTTGACCTTTTGTTGTTCTTCGGCTTCCATCCATAATTCGCTTCCTAAATATATTAAATATCCAAATCCTTAAATAGTTTTGCTACTTAAAGTCGGCGTTTGAAATCTTCCTTGGTGTAAATTATCTGGAACTGCATTTTTAAGTTCTTCAATCCATGAAATATCTGAAATATCTTCAATAATTAATATACCATCATCAGTCATAACTTGTGAATATAATTTAATAAATTGAATCATATCATGTAATAAATGCGATCCATCGTCTAATATAAAATCAAATTTAATACCTTTATCTAAAAATGTATTTTTGAAAAAATTTTCATCATATGCATTCGTAGAAGTATATAAGACAATATTTGATTTATTTTTTATATCGTCGGAAATTTTATAATCTGGTTCTATATCTAATCCATAAATAGTTGCATTTTCAAAATAACTATTCCATAATTTTATACTACCTCCATGAAAATAAATACCTACTTCAAGTACATTTTTTGCAGTATCTTTTTTTTAGATAATATAGATTCATATAATTCTATATAAGAATGGGTAGTATGTTTGTCAGTTTCAGTTTTATTAGCTAACTCTAATAATAAACTCATTTTTATTTTTGTTATTTTATTTATCTTTATATCTATTTATTTACATATATGTCCTGTCTTATATTCATGATAACAATCTGGTAATAAGCGATTTGTACATGGACATATTATATACCCTCTCGACTCGCTATTTATATTATATTCTTTTATAAGCTCTTCTAATTCTTTATTATTCCATCCTTTAATCCATTTTGCTCTTAATATAAAATGTCTGTAATATATCACATGAGGAACTAATTCAGATGCACAATGACCAACTGGTGGAGATTTTTCATAATTCCATACATAATAATTATTTAATTGAGAGATATAATTTTGTGTTCCATCATCCTCGATATCTCTATATGATTTATAATGAAACAATTCAAAAATATTAATGATACTTGTCTTTTTCCAAATAGTTGGATACACACTATATTTATATGGATCATGTGGTGTCATTTTATAAACATCTTCTTCTATGTGTATACCAGGTGTACGTGCAGAACCAGCATGTAATCTTAATTGGTCAGGAGCATCTCTATATAATATTTTTTCAATTATATTAAATTTGTCTACATTTGTATCAGCAACTAATATATTATTATCATGAAATATTAATACATATGATTCTTTAATTGTAGCTAATGCTTCTTTCATTCTATTTGGATAAGACATATCTGATGTATAATAAAATATATCATTAAAATTATAATAATTTTTAAAATCTGTGCATATATCACGAGATTTATCATCAGTACATAAATATGTAGCGGCAAAATTTATTTTTAAATGTCTTTTTAATCTGTCAAAAAAAAGATACCATATATCACTATATTCACTATGTGTTAATATTAATAATGCAATATCCATTTTAGTTATAGTTTTAGTTCTATTTATTATATTTGATTTATCTTTAATATAAATTATTGTACATCATTATATACCATTTCTTTTATTAATTGCTCAAAAGTTATTTTAGGTTTCCATCCAAAAGTATTAAATGCTTTTAATGCATTACCTTGTAAATATTCAACTTCTGTTGGACGAAAATATTTTGAATGAATACCGATACGTTTAATACCATTTTGATCTATACCTATTTCATCTATAGAACCTTTTTCACCTTTCCAAGTAATATTAATATTAACTTCTGCAAATGCTTTTTCAATAAATTCTCTAACAGAATGTGTTTCATTTGTTGCTATAACGAAATCATCAGGTTTATCACATTGTAAAATAAGTTGCATAGCTTCTACATAATCTTTTGCATGTCCCCAATCTCTTATAGAATCGATATTACCCATATAAATACAATCTAGTTCACCTTTTATAATTTTACTAATACCTATTGTAATTTTACGTGTAACAAAATTAAAACCACGCCGTGGTGATTCATGATTAAATAGAATACCATTTGATATATACATATCATATGCTTCGCGATAATTTTTTGAAATATAAAAAGCAAACTGTTTTGCGATTGCATAAGGCGATTGTGGATTAAATGGTGTTTTTTCAGTTTGAGGAATTTCTAAAACTTTACCATATAATTCAGAAGTACAAGCAATATATATACGTAAACTATCTTGTGTTAATTTATAAATATCACGTAATGTACGACAAGCTTCTAAAACTTTTAAAGTACCATTTGCATCTACTTCAGTAGTATATTCTGGTATATCAAAAGAAACTTTTACATGACTTTGTGCAGCTAAATGATATATTTCAAAACATGCATTTTCATGTTTTTTTATAAGTTCTTCTAAATTACGATATATAGATGTAAAATCTGTAACATCACCATAATTATATGTAAATTTAGGATTTTTAGATGAAATAATATGATCAATACGTTCAGTATTCATTAAAGACATACGTCGTAAAATACCATGTACATGATAACCTTTACCAAGGAGTAATTCAGATAAATAACTTCCATCTTGACCATTTATACCAGTAATAAAAGCAACTTTAACATTATTATTATTATTTAAATTCATAATACCTATTTAAAAATAAAACTTATTATATCCTTATATTATTTACATAATGGTAATTCTTGTAACTGGTGGTTCTGGACTAATCGGTAAAGCATTACAAGATAATGTTCAAAATGATACATCAATAAATAAATTGGTTTTTTTGAGTAGTAAAGATATAAATTTAATAAATTATGATGAAACATTAAAAGTTCTTACAACTATTAAACCAGAAATAGTAATACATTTAGCTGCGCGAGTTGGTGGATTATATAATAATATGAATAATAATGAAGTTATGTTTGCTGATAATATGCAAATGAATTTAAATATAATAAAAGCTTGTGAAATAGCTGAAGTAAAACGTTTTATAGCTATATTATCAACATGTATTTTTCCAGATTCTCCACCATCATTACCGCTTACTGAGAATATGATTCATTGTGGTCCTCCTCATTATAGTAATGAGGGATATGCAATGGCAAAACGTATGTTAGAAATACATACACGTTTAAGTAAAATGGAAACGATATGTCTTATACCTACAAATTTATATGGTCCATATGATAATTTTAAAATAGAAGATGCACATGTCATACCTGCATTGATTCATAAATGTTATATTGCAAAACAAAATAATTTACCATTTAAAGTATCTGGGTCTGGAAAAGCTGTAAGACAATTTTTATATAACGGAGATATGGCTAAAATAATAAATTGGGCAATAAATAAAATAATGAAATATAATCATGAAACATATATTTGTGCTCCAAATGAAAATGAAGAAGTAACAATTGAAAGAGTTGCCCGTATAATTGCAAAAACGATGGATTATGAAGATAAAATAGAATTTGATACATTATATCATGAAGGTCAATACAAAAAAACAGCATCAAACAAAAAATTAAAAGAAGAATTACCATATTTCGAGTTTTGTAATTTTCCATTGAAATTAAAATATACAATAGAATGGTTTATAAATAATTATAATAATGATCTAATACGTAAATAAACTATAATAAAAGTAAACTTTAGAAAATATAATAATATTAATAATTATAATATTATTAATAATTATAATATATACAAATATATGAAAATAGCATTATTAATTTCTGGACGTGCCGCACGTTATGAAGTGTGTCTATTACCTATGCTTGAAAACACTAAACATGAGATTGATATATTTATGTCTATAAATGACGAAAATACAGATTGTGAGTACTATAAAGAAATGCGTAATACACTTAGTAAATGGTTAAAAAAATGTGTTATATCTAAATATGAAATTCCGCAATCATTTATAGATGTATTTAAACCTAAAGTTCATTGGATATGTTTACAAAAGATTAATGAAAACTGGTTACCAATGAATGTGTTATCAATGTATGCTAATGATAAAATTGCATTTAATTATGCTACTACTTATGCTGATGAGAATAATTTTGAATATGATTGTTATATGAAATATCGCACAGATATGATATTAGATAATGTATTTGAAGAAATACCAATAGGTGATAATGTATTATATACCGCTGATCCTGTATGTTATTTTCAAACTCATGGAATTCATAAAGTTACTGATATAACTGATGATAATTGGATTTGGGGAACTCGTGGAATGATGCAAAAATGGAGTGGTGTATATGATTATATATTAGAAATGAATATTAAATACAATGGAGAGTATTATATAGCATACGAAGATTCTATAACTGATTATATTATAGATAAAGAAATACCATATACTACATTTCATTATAAATATGGTTTAGACCGCAATCGCCGTATATTTGATAAACAATGGGATAATGCAGGTACAGATGCATGTTTAGATATTAGAAAACATAATATAGCGGGTGCACTTCCAACTATAGATATAAAAACAGTAACTGATACTAAATATATACATACAAGTATTCAATAAAATGGCTGAAGAATATATATATTTATCACATAAATATGGCACATTTTTAGATTGGTTTCAAGCTGGTGGTGGTAATATATCCGTGAAGAATAAAAATATACTTTACATAAAACAATCTGGCACAGCCGTATGTGAGGCAAAATATGTAAAATGTAATATTGATAAATTATTAGATAATTTAACGAGTCCTGATGATAATTTTAATGATTGCATAATAGATGATAATACAGTAGGAGTAGGGGTAGGGGTAGGGATTCCTTCAATTGAAGTATGGTTTCATACATTTACAAAAAAATACACAGTACATATGCATCCGTGTCAATTAGTAAATATATTATGTACTGAAAGTAATAACAAAAATATAAACAATAAAGATATTTTAAGTATACCTTATATGAATCCTGGTAAAGAATTATCTAATGAAATATATAAAAAATATAATAATGAGTCTATTATATATTTATTAAATCATGGAATTATATTTACTAATGATTCAATTGAAGAACTACATAGTCTTATAGTATCAATATTAAAACCTGATGAAAATATATTTATATTGCTAGGGATAGAAACTATAAGTAAAAATAATTTAATATGGAAATCAAAAATTAATTCCAATACAGAAAAACAATATTGTGAAAGTGGAGAGCTTAAAATGTACATACCAGATATAGCTATATACCTTGGCTACGAAATTCTAAATTTAAGTGGTCCAAATGTAGCTACAAAAAATAGTGAAAGTTTATGTATTAATGATTATATTACCAAATACAATAGAACACCTGTAATAATTATATATGATAACGTATATTATATAATTGCTGCAACAAAAAAGAAATACTATGATATCGAAGAAATGCTGGAATCATATATAACTTTTAATAAATATGGAACAAAAACTATCGATTCTAATAATATAGATAAATTAATGAATTGGGATCGTGAAAAATATAGACAAGCACTATAAGTATAATATAAGTATAATATAAGTATAATATAAATATAAGTATAATATAAGTATAATATAAGTATAATATAAGTATAATATAAGTATAAATATATTTATATATATTTAATTATAAAATTTTCAAAATCATTTAGATCATTTATTTTCATGGCAAATTCTATCCAACATTCTGCTTGACCTTCACCATAATTTCTATCACTTATAAATTCTACATTTGTATATCTTTCTATTTTAATTCCCAAAACTTTTGCTATATTATAATGTTGGTCGGCATTTTTAATACGATTTGAATGTATTTCAATAATTTGTGTATTTTCATTGGCAAATGCAGAAAATGTTAAAGCACCACCATTTGGTGTTACAATACATTTTGCTTCTTGAAATAATTTTATTTTTTCTTTAAAAGATAGCTTTTCTAAATAAATAAATTCAAAGTTATATTTTTTAAGAATATTATTATATACTTCATTTTCATTAACTATTTGTCTCTTTTTAAGACCATTATTGCATTTTAATTCATGACTATTATTTCTAGATATATATATGTATCTAAATGGAGGTGAATTAATAGTTAAATTATTTTTAATCAATATTTGTTCTCGTATAAAATTATAATAATGATCATGTACACAATCTATACTATTAGGTTTAAAATGTGCTCCTGGTAAATGTTCTATATTATATCCTGTAATATCTTGTATATATTCAAAATCTGGCTTTAATAATTCAAATGTTTCATATTGCACAGGATATCCTCCAATTTCTAAACTAAATTTTATCGGTTTTTCTTTATCTTTTACGTCGTATAATCCTGCTATCATATAAAATAACCAATGAAATATAAATTGCTCTCCACGTTTTTCAATAAAATATACTGTTTCTTTCATATTTATTTACAAATAATAAATAATTTATATTCATAATTTTATACATATAAAGAATACATATTTAATAATATAGACAAAATGACAGAAAAAGTATTTATTCAGATTGGAACAAATAATGGTAATGATAATTTCAGGAAATTAGTTATCCAACATAAACCTTCTAAAGTAATATTAGTTGAACCTAATTATTCTCTTTTTGATATTATTACAGAACATTACAAAGATATACCAAATGTGTATATAGAAAATAAAGCAATATATTATAATAGTAATTCTGAAATATCATTATATATACCAAAAACAAATGCGAATAATATAGCTGCAAATGGATGTGGTTATTGTGATGCACATTATTCATTAGTTCCGATGAATGATTGGGGTGATGCATTACAAGAAATTAAAACTGATTCAATTACATTTGATGATTTATGTATTAAATATAACATTAGATCTAAAATTGATTATTTACAAATTGATACAGAAGGATTTGATACAGAAATATTAAAAATGATAGATTTTAATAAATATGATATTCGTATGATTCGTTATGAAAAATGAGGATTCAATCCGGAATGTTTTACTAAACATAATGCTAATACAGCAGACTCTTTAGGTATAAACGGAATGAAAATTGCTGAAGATTTATTGATTGCGAATAATTATATATTATCTGATATTAATGATGATGATGGTAATGATATAATTGCAATTAAACAATAATTAAATAATAGCACATACTTTATTCGAATATGTTTCCTCTTGAGTGTCATCTATGTTAAGCAGTGTTGTCCATAAAGAAATATTATATTTTTTTGTGCATATTGCATCGATATGTATATTATTTGTTTTTATTTGTTCAGCATATTTTTCAATATCTTCTTGACGACCTTGTAGCTCTGGTGATACTAAACAAATTTTATAGCCCATTTCTTTTATTTCTTGAGCTATTTCATATGTTAATGGTAATTTTGTAAATACATCAACCCATACCCATGATACGCGTCCTTTCATTGTACGAAGAATATCCATCCCTTCATATTCTGAAAATCGCAGAGCAATGTTCTTTTCTCCTTTTTGTGATAAAGCATATATCATCGGAAATGAACAGTCTAAGAAGAAATATTTACCTTTATATTTATTTTCGTTTAAAATATTCAATATATCTTGTTCTATTCTTTCACATTTAACATTTAATATCATATCACGATTTTGAACATATTTTATATATTCTTTAAAGTTATCACCATTTTTGTAAGGATCATGTTGTACTATAATATCATTTCCATAATCACGCAAGTCTAATTCTATTCCATATGAATATTTAAGGTCTAATTGTGCAAGTTCTAATGCAGAATTTACGCGATGTGCAAAAAATTTCATTTTATTTATACTCAATTATTATAAGCTTTAAATTTAGATTTTTATACATAGTTATACATAGTATATAGTTATATATAGTATATAGTTATATATAGTATATAGTTATATATAGTACATAGTTATCACAATATAAAGACATTGTGTATATAACTATGTATAAGTTTTATACAATTAATTAAAATGAATATAGAAATTGTTCCATTTTCTAAATACGAAAGTAAATATACAATTAATCTACAAGAACAAGAGCAGAATAAAGATAATCATGGTAGAGATATTAGATATATAACTTTACATGATAGATATATAATAGGAAGAAATGGAGTTTATCCAAATTGTTTATTATGGAATATAGAAAGCAAGGAACTTGTTTCACCATATGATGAGAAAGTTATGTCTTTGAATAAAGAATCTTTTTATGATGGATTTTATAATGTAGCTACAAACGAAAAAGAAATTTTAGAAAATTCAAAGCTTAATAAAAATAATATTGAAGAGTCTCAGTCTCCTGTATTTTTCTTTATATATAATTTTGATAATTATTATCATTTTATATATGATACATTACCATATTTATACACTTATTTCAAATTAAAAGAAACTGTACCAGAATTAAAATTATTAGTATCATATCCAAATATTACACGTAATACATTCTATAAATTTAACGAAGATATGTTCGATATTTTTGATATACGGAATGATATCATCATTCATAAAGAAAATACATTATATAAGACAGTATATATTGCAAATTCGCTAACACATAGTGGAATGTCGAATGACCCTCCACATAGTAAAGTATATGAATTATTTAATAGCATATCTATATCTAGTCATCTTAATCAACATCTACAACTACAAAAAAGGCAATTCCCTAAAAAAATATATATATCTCGTCGCACATGGATCAATAATGATAAGTCAAATATTGGGACAGATTACACACAAAGACGTAAAATGATAAATGAAGATCAATTAGTAGAAAAATTAAAAGAACAAGGCTTTGAAGAAGTTTTCTGTGAAAATTTATCAATGATTGAAAAAATAGCATTATTTAAACAAGCGGAAGTAATTATTGGTGCAATTGGTGGAGGAATGTGCAATCTTCTATTTAGTCCACCAACTACACGAGTTATATGTATAGTCAGTCCATATTTCTTAGAAATTAATAATCGTTTCCGTTTTTCTATGGACCACACAAATATTACATATATATATAATACCACAGTTTTTACATCAGAAAATAGATTACCTCTTTATGTACGTGTTAAAATTATAGATGAAAACAGTGCATATTATGGAAAAATTGGTGAAATTGTAGATACTATTGCAAATAATATCAATGACATAAATGATACAAATGCATATGAAATACAGTTATCAAATAATGATGTAGCTGGTTTTAATAATTCTATAAATTTCGAAAAAGTTGGATTCGATGCCAAACAGTTTGAGTTATTAGATAATGGGTTAAATAGTCCATATACAGTAAATATATCTAATATAATTAATGCGTTATGATAGTATGATTTTACTATGATTATATTATGGTTATATAAGAATTACAATTTTTATATTTCATATAATTCTATAATGAATATTTGTTTTATAGGTAATTCACATGTTTCACAATTATACAATAATATTGAAAATGTAAACTGTGATTTACCAATATATTATACTCATCCAATTCTAGCGATATATAAAATGGGTGCTTCAATTAAAGGTTTAGTAAATGCGAATTCTCAATTAGGTTTAGCAGTTAGCATTAACAACTTTTTAAATATAAATCCTTCATATAAATTAATATATTTTTTAGGGCAAGTTGATATTGAATTTGGATATTATTATAAATGTATTAAAGATAATATTAAATATGATGTACATGAATATATCATTAATTTAATAAATTTATATGAATTATACTTATTAAATATGATAACCAAAACGAAAAATATATACATATTATCTATAAATCCATGTGTATTAACTAGTAATGAACGTTTATTTGATATATGTTTTAAAGAAGACGCTGGTAAATTAGGATATTATTCTGAAAATAGTGCTTCTATTAATTATGAAAATAGTAAAAATTTTATAGATGCTTATAATATTAGATATAATAATAATAAACTATTCAATAAATACTTAAAAGAAATGTGTATAAAAAACAATTTTAATTATATAGATTATTGGCATTTAGTTGAAGAAAATGGTAATGTTAAAGAAGAATATAAACCTAAGAATATTGATCACCATTTATTAAATCCAAATAATAATATATTTGATTTTATATGTTCAAAGTTGTAAATATACATAGAATTATATTTATTCACAGTAAGAATAACATTGATTTATAAATCTTATACAAGATTCAAATGATGTATCTGGTGACGTATGATCACATAAAAATGTGGCTATATTGTTCTTAACACCCCAATCTATATCATTAGATATACTATCGCCAACAATAAGTACTTCTTCTTTTTTAACATTGTAATAATTTAATATATATTCAAGTGGTTCTTCATGTGGTTTCTCATAAGTAAATTCATGTGATGTGAATAATGTGCAACCTTGATTTCCATTTATAAATTTATCCAATCCTAATTTAATACATACTTTTAATTGTATATCTAATAAATTATTACTCATAATACAAAGAACCATATTTTTACTATTACATAATTGCAAAAACTCTATACAGTTCTCATGTAATTTAATATTATTTAGATAAGTATTTTCATATATTTCATATATCTTTTGTATTGTAGCCATATGAGTTATTTTTAATTGATTACATAGTAATTTAAATTGTAAGAATTTATCATGACGATTATAACGCTTATCATATTTTTCATATAATTCTTTTTTGACTCTTGTATGTGTTGATATTATATCTTCTACTTGATAGTTACATTGTTCTGATATATAATTTATAGCATTATCAAATGCAGTTTTATGAGCCGATGTATAATTTACGATAGTATCATCTAAATCAATAATGAGTAATTTATACATTTATTATTATAAATTTAATAATTAACGTTTATATCTATATCCTAAAAATGATAGTTAAAGTTGCTTTCATATATTCAGGATTATCCAGAACTATTATTGATAGTATTAAGACATTAAATAATAAACTTAATAATAAAGAAATACAATATGATATATATGTATATACTGAGATTAATGAAATAGATACAAGTTATTTACATAAAAAATTTAATATAAATGATCTGTATCTATTAGATAATGTTAAAAGCATACTCGTAGATAAATCTGCATCTGTAAATTTACAACCTGATCCAACTATATATAAGTCTGAAAAAGAGATAAATGCATATTATCAATGGTATAAAATAAATAGAGTTTATTCTATTATAGATAAAAATATTGATTATGATTATATTATTCGCATTCGGTCTGATCTATTTATATTAGAAAATTTAGATACTATATTATTAGATATAAATAATATTGCTAATAATATTGCAAATATTGCAAATAATGCAAATAATACAATTTACATACCAATCGGTAATAATATATATGATTCTAGACATAAAATAAATGAAAGAAGTGATAATAATGACATATGCATAGACAGTATAAATGACCAATTTGCAATAGGGACACCATATGTAATGAATATATATTGTAATATTATTAATGAAATAGATGAATATATAAAAAATAGTAATTCAATAGAAACATGTTCAGAAATAATGTTAGCACAACATTTAAAAAAATATAATATACATGTCGAACGTTTTAAATTAGATTATAAATTAGTATTATCATTATGTAATACTATAGGTATAACAGGCAACTCTGGTGCAGGTAAGAGTACACTTACTCATCTTATTGAAAATATATTTAAATTTGATAAAAAAATAATTTTAGAAACAGACAGATACCATAAATGGGAAAGAGGTCATCCAGAATGGAATACTAAAACACATTTAAATCCACAATCAAATTATCTAGAAAAATTACATGAAGATACTTTTAATCTTAAATTAGGAAATGATATATATGCAGTCGATTATGATCATGGTACAGGTAAATTTACCCCTTTAGAAAAAGTAGAATCGAAAGAAAATATAGTAATATGTGGATTACATACATTATATAATAATAATTTACGTGATATAATAGATTTAAAAATATTTATCGATACACAAGAATCTTTACAATATTATTGGAAAATTAAGAGAGATGTAATAGAAAGAGGTTATAATATTGAAAAAGTATTAAAATCTATTCAATCACGAAAAGAAGATTATTTACATTATATACAACCGCAAAAAGAATATTCAGATATTATTATACACTATTATGCTGATAATATTGTTGATATTGTTAATATTGATAATATTAATATTATTAATAATATTGCTGAAAATAATTATAAAGAAAAACAGCCGCCAAATATATTATTAAAAATATTAATTAAATATAATATATTTGATTTATTGAAAGACAATTTAAATAAATTTGCTGATTATATTACTGTTACTTCTAACATCTACGATAATAATTTTATTACTTTAAATATAAATAATGATATTACACAAAAAGAAATATATGGATATTTATCTTCATTAGGTATTAACTTTTTAAATAACGAAGATATATATGATGGTTACAATGGCGTAATTCAACTTATTATAGCATTAATTTTATATAAGTCGTGAATATGAATGCCATGTGCATTTATTAAAAAATTCTTCCCAATAATTATATGTTTTATAATCATTTGGTATACCCCAACATAAATAATAATCAACCGGGAATACTTTTACAGTATAGCCCATATTAATAAGTGGATTAAGGATATCATCTACATAATATTCTCCATTTGTTTTTATACTATTTTCACGTATATATTTATATCCTTCTTTAAATATTTTTGATTTTTTGAATAACATGGTTCCTATTATTGCATGAACATTTGGTTTATAAATTAAAGGTTTTTTAACAGATACATAATTTACAGTATTAGTTTCATCTACATCTAACCATGCATACATATGTGGATATAATTTACTTGTTGGATTATTAGTAAATGACCATACAATTACATCGATTGTATCATCGTTAACTAATTTTTCATACTCTTCCATATTATAATATGCACCATTATCACATGCTGATATTAATACTGGTGTTTCATCGTCGAGTGTATCAATTATTATAGAACATGTAGTTGCTTGTCCATCTGTTACATTGGCAATTTCATGTATAGATGCATATGGATAATATTCTCTTAATAATTTGAATTCTTGTGGGTATGTATTTACATGTTCCTGTAAAGTTATTATTGATAAAGTATTTTCATCATCATAACGTGGTAAGCTATTAATAGCTTGGACTATCATTGGCAGACCATCAACTGGTAAAAATGGTTTCGCTGTATTATATCCTACCATACTAAACCGACTACCTTTACCTGCCATTGGTAATATTATATGTGTTTTCTTACTATCAGTTTCTTTGTTATCTTTATCTTTACTATCTTTATAAATATTAATTACAGGTGCATTAGATTTCTTTTTATCAAAATATGAAGACCACATATTATATACTTCTAAATCATATGGTGTACCCCATTGTAACATATTATCTATTTCATATATAAGCACTTTTAGATTATCTTCAATGAGTAAATTATATACCATACTTACATAATATTCTCCTTTAATTTGTATATCTCTGTAAATAAGTTCTGTGAAATATTTCTTCATGATTATACCTGTCTTAAAATAGTATGTACCATTTGATGCATATTCATTCATTTTATTACTTGTAAAAGGTTTCTTTTCTTGTATTTTTGTCATCCATTTATAATGATCATCGTGTTCATCATGATGATCATCGTGTTCATCATGATGATCATCTTGATTATACTGCATAAATGCATAATTATCACTGCCTAACATGTGTGGATGAAAACCAATATATGCTGGAATTGCACCATCTGCTCCAGAATCGCGGACATTCTTTAAAAAATCTTTATAATCCCACCATGTACCATAATCACAATATGATACAATTACTTCATCTGTATCACTAATTATATATTTGCCCTCTATACGTGCACCAGCCGCACGTAATATAGCGTCTACTGGTCCTTTTCTATCTTTTACTGGTACTTCTATAATTTTACAGGTTGGCACTATTTTTTCTAAAATTTCCCTCATATTAGTTTCTTTTAAATGTAAATCATTACAGATAAATATTACATTTGTTTCACCAGGAAAAAGGTTAACAACATGTTCTATAATTGGCATACCATCTACTTCAATAAGTGGTTTAGGTACAGTATATCCTGCGTCTATAAAACGTTGCCCTACACCTGATAATGGTATAATAAGTTGCATTTTATGGTTATTTTTATTATATTCAATATGATTATCTTTAAGTATGTTGTGTTATAGTATTTATAGTATTTAGTATTTGTAGTATTATTTTGTAAATAAATATAAATAAAACAATATAAATAAAACAATATAAAGAATTACACAACTAAATAATCTATAATATCTTAATAAAATGTCATCTACTAATTATGAATTTTCTCTTGTCATAACAACTTATAATCGTTTTGATAACTTTTTAATTAATAATATACCAAAGTATTTAAATAATCCATATATATCAGAAATTATTATATCTGATGATTGTTCTGATGATTATGATAAATTAATTAATGTCTATGCAAATGAATTAAAAATTAAAATAATAAAGCAACCTAAGAATTTAGGTGCGTTAAAAAACAAAATAACCGCATGTACATATGCGACTAAAGATTGGATATGTTTAATGGATAGTGATAATTATTGTGATATAGATTACTTTGATGCTCTTGTTAAATATTGGCAAAGTAATTCAGATTCAGATTCAGATCAATGTCCATATCCCAATAATATAAAAACAATATATGCTCCTGTAAAAGGTTTGCCTGTTTTTGATTTTACCAGTTATATAGGACAAACATTTGATAAAAATTCTTGGAATGGTATGAATGCACATTTAATGAATATAGGGAATAATGTGTTCCATAAATCAGCAGTTACATATTTAACACCTATATTAGATGAAAATATAGAAGTATATGCTATCGATGTAAAATATATGAATTATATACTGTTTAAAAATAATATGTCACTTATAGTTGTTCCAAATATGCAATATAATCATTCCATGCACAATGATAGTTTATATATTAAAACTGCTTCAAATAGTACACAATTTGATAATAGATTTGATTGGACGATTAATAACTAAAAAATTTTGCAAAAATATGCATCACCCCAACCGTGACGTGTCATATTTATATCTTTCATTTCAAAATTATAACGAGCTAAATAATCTTGTATTTCTGGTAATAATCCACATGATTGATAGAGTTCTTTTGTATTAACTTCTAAATAAATATATTTAAAATAATTTAATGAAGAACCCATTCCTTTTAATGCATGTAATTCTGCACCTTGAATATCCATAACTAACATATCATAATTATATCCATTTATATTATATTTTTGATAAAATTGCGGTAAAGTACATGTTAATAACGCTAATCTTTCAATTTCATATACATCAGGATGCTCATTGCGATGATCTTTTAATTCTAGAAATGAGCTCGATTGAAAATTATTAGTTACTATAAATTCAACAATTTCTTCTTTATCAGAAATGAGTCCTTGGTATAATTGAATACTTGAAGGTAATGTATTCTTAGCTCTTTCATATATTGATGGATTACCTTCAATCCATATTATTTTTGTGTCATCTAAACCAGCATGTGCATATATATCTCTTTCTTCACACATATGTGCACCTATATGTATAATACCTGTAGGTTGTATGTTCCATTTTTGAAATAAATCTGGTATAAGCATTGTATACTCAAAATAAAAATAATTTAATCTTTAAACCTTTGAAATTTTAAAATGGACGATTTTTATAATATATTATAGTAATATTATGTCTAAACATAAACATGTTAGTGATGATTTGAAACTCAGAGCAGTTCAACATTATCTAAATATGTCTAATAATTATGATAAAACTTCTATTATTTTTGATGTTCCAGCTACTTCATTGAAAAGATGGGTTGAGAGATATAATAAGACAGGTGATTTACGCCGTCTAAAACCTACCAGAACTGCTTACAAGGTTACGACAGCACATGTCAAAGAAGCAATAAAACAGATAAAAACAACAAAATCTATTTCTATGAAAGATTTGAATGAAAAATTAAAAGATGAATTTGATGATTATGATATTACTTCTCAGTGGTTGGGACATGTATTAAGAGATAATAATCAAACTCGTAAAAGGTCAAGACACAAACATGAACCAAAAACAAGATTTAAGAAACCCATTGATATGAAACAAGAAGCAAATAAATTCTATAAAAAGGTAAAAGAATATAATATTAATGATATTATTTGTTTAGATGAGACTTCAGTATCTCCTTTTATGCTAAATTCTTATTCAAGATGTAAATTAGGTGTAAGATGTGTAGTAAAAACAACTAATAATATTGTATTTAAGAAATTTACACTATTACTTGCCATTTGTTCTAAAGATATTGTTGGCTATACACTATATCCAGAAGGAGGAGTAGATGGTGAAAGAATGAATGAATTTATCAAGAAATATATTAGTGGTAAATACAAAAATAACTTAATTATTATGGACAATGCAGGAGCACATAAAAAAGATTTTATTAAAGAAACAATTCAAAAAGATAACAATGAATTATTTTTTCATAAAATCACTTTCCCATATAGTTATTAAATTATAACCTAATTTTTTTAATATTTCTTCTCTTTCTATTGTTTGTTTATATAATTCTCCAAATGTTTTTTTATTTATTGCATTAATATCATCTGGTTTATAAATATTTGGATTTCCGTGCCAGAAATTTCCATAATATTCATAAATAGTATTTGTATCTTTACAATATCCATCAAAATATATTAATTTTTTATTAACTCTAATAAATACTTCACCTTCATTTTCAAAGTGTTGAATATAAATATTTTGTTCTTTAGCTATTTGATTTAACCATTTAATAGCTTGTTGTGAATATCGTGATTTAGAACAGACTTGACAACCATAACCTTGTAAATGGTCATTAGGTCTCATAAAAAATGTCCCATGATTTTTACAAATAATGCTAACTTTTTGTATAGATGTTTTATAATCTACTAATTTATAATCATATAAATTATTAAATATTTTATTAGCTTCTTCAATAAATGATATAGTATCTTTAACTTTTCTTGTTGAACATTTTTGACAATGATATTTAGTTCTAATATCTAAATGATTGGCTGGTATTTGTGTAAATTCACCATGAATTTTACATATTATTGTAATAGGTTCATAAAACGTTTTATAATTAACTTTTGAATAATCAAATTTATTATTATGTAATTGATTTGCTTTTTCTATAAAACTTTCAGTAGTATGAAAAGGCATTTTACCATTACATTTAGAACAAGATTGACCTTTCAAATGATTCGAAGGTGTCATTTCAAAATCACCATGTTCTTTACAAGTAATAATAATTTTTGTATCATATGTAATATAATTACTTTTAGTATAATCATAATTATTTTTATGAACTTTATTAGCTTTTTCAACAAAATCTTCTTTAGTTAATTTATGTGGTTTTGAACATTTTGGACAACCTTGTTTTTTACCGATATGATTACCAGTTCTTTTATAAAAATCACCATGTTCTTTACATTTTATTATCATTGCTCTTTGATTAGCATCATCTCTATATAATGAAATATATTCATATTTATCACCATGGATTTCTTTAGATTGGCTTACATATTTATCAAATTCCATAACTGTTAATATATAATAAACAACATTACTTTAAATCAATTTTTGTAGCTACCTCGGTCAAATAGTATAGAAAGCGTATTTAGTGAATTGAAACATTATCTATCAACGGGCACGACAAGAACATATGATGAATTAGAGAAAGAAATTAAAAGAATTTTTGATAAAGTAATACCAAAAGAACATTACTTAGAATATATGAAATATGCTTATGCGAAAAAAGATGATTTTGTTTATGTAAAGAATAAATCAACCCGTGAAAGAGTTCCTCCAAAGTATAAATCTACTTAAGAAATTATAAACTATATATTAAGAACATGAAGCAAAAAATTTTACTTTATCCTAATGAACAAAAGTTAATTAGAGAAAAACTAATTAACCTTTTAGAATTAGATGAACATAATAGTATTACATTATATGAATTAGAAAATAATCCTACAAAAACAAAACAAATAATGGAACTATTACCAGAAATCCGTAAATTTTGTTCAATGAGTAAGATAACAGCATTTTCAACACCAGAAAAAGTAGATAGACCATGGTTATCAATAATACGCCATATGACAAAACAAGATTACGAAATGGTAAGTGCAGATTGGAGAATAAAACAAGAAAATAATATAATCAGAACAAAGCGATATTATTTTCATAAACGATTATAAATTATCATTTTCAATACCTAAATATTCTTCAATAGATTCAATAATTACTTCTTCAAGTTTAGACATAAAAAATTCATTATTATCATAATTATATAATATTTCTAATTTTTTATTTTTATTATATGATAAATCATATTGTATATTTTGAAAAAATTTAAGTATAAAAGGTGGCATTTTATCATAATTATTTTCATTTTTATAATCATTAATTATATTTTTAATCATTTTATCAGGTGGATAATTAATATATTTTAATTTATAATAATTATAATAATTTATTATATATTTACTTTCAGTAATATATTTGTTTATTAATTTACTTTTAAGTTGCTCAAATATTATATTATTATTACTAATTAAATCTTGATTATTAATAATATTTTTCCATTCAAACATGTGATATTTATTATTATCTAATGAAAACACAACTGTGTATATATTTTTATTATTAAATTTTTTATAATCTTCTAAAAATTTATTATAATCATTATTTGATTTATCTTTATTTGATACTGATTTAATATTTTTAATTATAAAAGTATCATATATACTTTCAACTATAATATCATTATAGTTTAATTCATTAAATTGTGGTTTAATATACACAATAATTATTTTATCATCATCATATCCAATTAAATTAAATTTCTTATATATATCAAAATCATTATTTTTCCCATTAAAATTAATTATATGATTTATTAACCAATTAATTTTAGGATATTCTAATAGAAAATTATCATATATTGTTCCAAGATTATTTATATCTTCATAATGATTTAATAAATATTTACTCATCTTTTCAATATTACTATTTTTTTCAATAGTTGCTTTCTTATTAAAATTATTTTTACATATACATTTATCATGACCTTTACATTTCTCATCAAATGAATTATTATATATATCTATTATATTATATAATTCATTTATTGTTATATCTGTAAATATACCATTATCAATAACTTCAATAATATAATATAATACAATACTTTCTAATGGACATAATTCATTGATATTATTGTTAATTATTTTATCTATTTTTAATTTAACATTATCTATAAATAAACATATAATATTATAATATTTTATATAATCTTTACCATTATTGGTAATTCTTAATATACATAATTTTTTATCTTTAAGATAATCATAATAATTTTGCCATTTATATAATTTATTTATATCAGCATCTTTAATTTTGTTAAAAATTGCTTTAATTTGTTTTTTAATATTACTATCATTAACTTCTTTTTCATTATTAATTATTTTTATAAATAAAAATATTATCATTGATGCATATCTAATATTATGATGACTCATATCAATTATATTTTTTTCATTATCATTGTTAAATATTGAAATATTGTAATTTGTTTTATTAATTAGTTCATTTTGTAAAATTTCAAAATTACTATTATTTTTAAGTGTATCTATAATTTCTCTATATTTAATTTTAGTTCTTATTTCTATCAATGGTATTATACTATTTACTTCGGAAGAAATATTAGCATAAATATATTTTCCTATTTTTTCTGCAATATCATCACCATTATTAATAATTCTAATATATAATTTGTTTTTCATACGAGTTAATGCAACATGAATTAATGAATCATATACTAAATTATCTTTTTCATTACTAAATTTTAATAAACTTCTTTCATCTAATCCAATAACAAAAACTACATTTCTTCCATCACCTTTAGAAGTATGTATAGATACAATTCTAGTAGCATTTTCAGAATCTGTTAAATTAATAGAATTTCCTTCTTCAGATTTATGAAATACAGCATGTCTTTCGTATGTATCATTATTATATTTTTTAGTCCAATATATTTCAATTGCAATTTCAAGGGCATTTACTAATGGATTTTTAGTAGTAAAAGGTGTAATAATTAAAAAATCATTAGGTTTATAATTATTTGTTAAAACTTCATTATCATAATATTTCATAATACTTTCAACTTCTAAATTTATTTTATTTTTATCTGTATCACTTGCATATATATTATTTCCTTGAAAAATTATCACATGTTTATTATCATCGTCATCATTAATTTTATAAGGTTGAACATCTTGTAATTTATATTTGGAAAATGGTATAATATTATTTATTAAATCTATTAAATCTTTATGATAAAATCTTCTACATATATTTGATGGTATATATACATATTTATTTATATATGAAAAATCATAATCTTGGAAATAATTAAATGCATTATTAGGAATACTAATACTTTGTAATTTATCACCAACTATATATGAATCAATATATTTATCTCTCATAATTTTAATAATCGCTTTAGCATAATCTTCTGCTAAATCTTGTGTTTCATCAACAAATAAACATAATTCTTTATTTAATTTATAATTTTTGCCATTGCATTTTATATAATTTATTTTTTGTTCTTCTATATATCCATCAATTATAGAATTAACAATACCCTCAAATTTATTTAATTCTGTATTTTTAGTATTACCTAAAGAATACATTAATGAATCAATAGTAGCAATTAAAATATGACAATTAAAACCAGTATTTTCATTAGTATATGAAATTTGATATTTTTTATTATTCTCTTCATATGTAAGATTTTTAATATATTTTAAATGATTATTTGATATTTGTTCTGTAAATTCATTATATATTACAGTTTTTGCAGAATGTTGTTTTGTTACTATTATAAAACATTTATAATGTTCAAAATCTTTACTTTCTATATTTTGAATTAATCCAAAAGTTTTACCATTACCTGCACCTTGTTGTTTAATATGAAGCTTACATTGTAATGGTAAATTTATTGTATGAATAATTGGATTATTCTCATTTAGATATATAATAAATTGATTTTTAGATATTGGAGGTTCTACATCAATCATTCCATTTTTAACATCTTTTGGAAAAATTTTATATATTTGTTCATCAATATCAATAAATATATATTCATAATCTATAAAACTTTCATATTTCCATTTATCAGTTATAAATTCTAAATAATATCTATTTGAATATTCAAGATATTTTACATTTATAGTTTTATCACCATGTATAATCCATAATATTTTTCTATTATGTAATTTATAATCATTTTTCCTATTTTGAATTTCTATTTTTTCTATATGTGAATGTTGAAATTCAATATTATAATTACTATTAGTTAATACTACATCTGCACGTCTATCTTTAATTTGTTTATTATTAATTTTTTTAAAATCTATTTCAGTTGTTGGAAAATTTCCTTGCCATTCAGAATGCCATTCTGTCATTGGTTGAGTATCCATATCTTCGGTATTTTTATGTCTAAAATGTGGTTTATTTTTTTTACCATTTGCAAATATTAACTGATGACCATTAATACATTTAATTTTTTGTTTAACTTTTTCATCTGTTGATTTTATCAAATCATCTATATGTATTTGTGTATTATCAACAAATGCATATAATGATTGATAATTTAAATTGCATTTAATAGACATTGAACACACAATTTTATAAACCTTTATATATTGTTATTAGTTTAGTCTTTATATAACCTATATTATTGATAGTATTGAAAACTATATAAAGACAAGCCACTATTATATTATATGAATTGCGTTAGAATATGAAAAATAAAATGTCTAATATTAGTATAATGAAAAAACCACCAGATAAAGTTTTGCCTAATTATAGAGCTATTAAACAAACTTTATCCAATGTTGTAAAACATAAAAGTTCTCAAGATGTTTTACTTAAAACTGTTTTATCTGCTCATAAAATTGTTATTCATGCTATGCAGTTTATGAAAATGTATTTAATAAATGAGTATGATAAAAATGTCAAATTGCCAGAAATTGACCATCCTTTTGTTTCTAATATTATGAAAATTATTTGTGAAGAAAGTAATAATTCAAATAATAAAAAACAAGGAAGACCACCAAATGCTAAAACTGTAGCATTAAAAGACACACTACAAAAATTCTATATTGAACACTATAAACAAACTATTACTACTAATGAAGTATTATCATACACTCATATGAATACTATTTTAGATTATCTTACTATTGATACTATTACAATTTATGAAAGAAACATTAAACAACATTATGTAGAATATGTTGAACGTTTTATTAATATTCTATTTGAACGAAAACAAAAAGTATCAAGTATGACTAAAGATGAAACATCTGCATTTTATTCTAAATTACGAAAAATTAAAAATACTATTTTAGATGGTAATAAAGATTTACCTACTGAATTATCCGAACACATTAAATTTCTAATTCCTCAAAGAAAATTCAAAAAAGATAATATGTATTATGATATTCAATGTTCTCCGCAAGATTATTTACCTTGTATGATTTATATGATGAAATTTATTGAAGGAAAAGATGAAAGTATAAAAAATGTATTTCCATTACGCTCAGATATTATTCCTAAATATATAAGAATTGATACTACTACTTTAGTTCATTTACTTATTACTAAAAAACAAGGTTCTAAAGAAGATTTTCTTACAGAAGGTAATTTAATTAAACGACAACCTGAAATATGGAAATATTTCTTTCATACAGAGAAATCGTATTTTAGTTCTAATAACTATATTTTTAACTATATGATTGAAACTGATGGTATTGCATGTTCAATTCTATTAGTTCGTAAAGATGTGGCTGGAAAAAGATTTAAGCCAACTATAAAAACAGAGAAAGAATATTATATAGATGATGTTGATAATTCTATTCTAAAAGATAAAAATATAGTTGCGATAGATCCGAACAAATCTGATCTGATTTATTGTATTTCTAAACAGAATGACGAAACATTACATTTTAGATATACACAAGACCAAAAACGAAAAGAAACTAAAGATAAAAAATATAGAAATATTAGAGATGAACTAAAGAAAATAACAATTATAAATAATAAGACAATTATTGAATGGGAAACTGAGTTAAGTAAATTTAATCGTAAAACTTTACAATTAGATAAATATAAAGCTTATTGTAAGAAAAAGAATGAAGTAAATTCTTATTTGTTATCATTCTATGAGCAAAAAATATTTAGGAAACTAAAATGGAATGCTTTTATGAATAGAAAGCGTTCTGAACATAAAATGATTAATCAGTTCAAAGAAAAATTTGGTTCTCCATCTGAAACGATTATTAGTTTTGGTGATTGGGAACAGAAGAAACAAATGAAATACAAAGAACCAACTAAAGGAATTGGTATGAGAAATTTATTCAGAAAAGCAGGTTATCAAGTTTATTTAGTAGATGAATTTAGAACAAGTTGTAGATGTTCTAAATGTGAAGGCGAATGTGAGAAATTTAGAGAATGTCAAAATCCACGACCTTGGAAAAAGAATGATACCATTCTACGTCATGGGCTTCTCATGTGTAAAACATGTAAAGGCTTATGGAATAGAGATGTAAATAGTTCTTTGAACATATTCAAGATAGTGGAAGCAAAAATAGCAGGAAAAGAAAGACCTGTCTATTTGCAACGAAAACAAATTGTCAGTAATACTACTTCGGTATTACAAAACCAAATTTTAGATGTGGTTGAAACACCGCAACTTTGATATTTTTTTGGATTTAATCGTCCATTTTAAAATTTCAAAGGTCTAAACCTCAATTATACTATACATCTATACATACACCTTTTTTACTAACCATTCTTTAATATATTTACATACCCCATATGGTGTAAACCATTCTGATAAACGTTCAATTTCTGTGAGCATATTATTATATTTTTCTTCATCTATATTTTGTAATATATCTGGCAATTTTTCAATATCATTTATGTGTATAGATACGCTAAATTTATCATATTCTAATATTTCTCTATATGGGAGTGCATTATCATCGTCATGAACATATACTGGTACAACACCAAGTTCCATTATTTCAAAAAATCTAAAGCTTGATGGTCCATATCCTCGTGGAGCTAAACCGAAACGGCTTTTACGTGTTGTTTCTATAAAATTATTTACCATATTTTGTGGTATATCTATTGTCCAATTTGATTTAATATCTATTTTAAAATTTGGTAAATTAGATAATGCTGCTACCATACGATTACGTAATGGATGTGTACATGTACCTACAAAACTTGCTAAAATAGTACGTTCAGTTATCAAACTTTTAGGTATATTACGTAATGTTTTATTTACATCTTCTACTATGAGAGGTAATGGCACATCTTTACTTTGACCTATAGAAAATACAATTAAATTTGATGGTTTTTTATCACCCATACAAATACCATCATCCCATTGACATAATGTAAATACTATCTTATTTTCTTCTGCAGCTTTATTACATATATTTATAATATAATCTGTTATGTGTGGTATAATATTACCAGGATTCATTCCATGTGCAAAGAATAAATTAAGCCAATAAATATCTAAATATACTAGTTTCTCTTTTTCTGGAAAAGATACATCTTGCCAATATGCATCAAAATATTCTTCGATATACTTACCATTTTTAAAAGGCGGATATACTGTATGATTTTCTGGTTTCAAATTTATATTATTGTATGACATTTTTAAATATATCTAAATATATCTAAATATATCTAAATATATCTAAAATACATATCTTTAAACCATTGAAATTGAAAGTATAAAATTAAAGTTCTAAAACAAGATATAAAGAATAAAAATAATTAAATAATAACAATGTTGAATTTATTTAAAAGTGGAGAAGTTCTTGGTGGTAAGTCTTCGATTACATCAGTATCTGCATCTGCATCATTATCAGTAAATACTAATACTAATGCAAATAATCTGGTGGATGATACCAACAATACCGTTTCTAGTGGCGTTAACATATCTCATAACAATACTTCTCATTCTTCGACAGTCAATAATGATAATAAGCTATCTAAGTCACAGTCACAGTCACAACAACCTCAATCACAATCTCAACCTTCTGTAACTGTAAACAAAAAGGGAAGTGGTAGTGGAGGTGTTAAGATAGCGGCATATAAATTACCTTCAAATCCATTAGAAACAGTATCACAAATAAAAGATAATGAAATTGTGATTGATACACGCAAAGATAAAACAAATAAAAATAAGAAGACTCGTGTGTTATTCTGTGGAACATATCCTATAGGTCAATCAAATGGATATAGTCGTGTAGTATATTATATCGCTAAATTTCTTGGTCGCAAAGATGATATTGAATTAACTATTTATGGTTTTCAGAATTATAATCAAACTGCGGGGAGTGAACAACGTAATGATATACCTCCTTCCGTAAAACTACATGATGCACTTGCTACGGAAGACCCTAAGAGAAATGGTTTTGGTGAAAAAGAGATAGCTACATTCTTAAAGGCAAATCCGCAAGATATGGTAATAATCTTTAATGATATGGTTATTACATCAGCACTGGTACAAACTATTGTGAATGAGATGTCTGAAGAAGAACGTAAATCATTCTTACTTATTTCGTACATGGATCAAGTATACCCATATCAAAAGCCAAATTATATTGCGATGCTTAATTTATATTTTGATGTTATTATCACATTTACTCCTTATTGGAAAGAAGTAGCACATGAATTAGGTATTGATAAGAATAAACCTATGTATGTATTACCACATGGTTTTGATCATACTCTATATTATCCTATACCACAAAAAGTTGCTCGTATATACTATCAAATTCCAGATGATTCATTTGCCATTCTTAATCTTAACCGAAATCAACCACGTAAACGTTGGGACCATACAATGATGGCTTTTGCCAGTGTAGTAAAACGTTATTATGAATTAGTGCAAAGAAATGATAAAGCTGCACCAAAGGACAAAATGAAAATTAAACCTTTACGTCTAGTTATTGCTACTATGATAGATGGGTCATGGAATCTTATGGAACTCCTTGATCATGAACTAAAACTCAGAGGAGTACCACTTCAATTTGGACGTGATTGTGTAGTAGCTATCTCGAGACCTCAACAGCTGTCTGATAGAGATATTAATATATTATACAATGCATGTGATATTGGTTTAAATACTGCCGAAGGCGAAGGTTTTGGTCTTTGCACGAGTGAACATGCGGCTATAGGCTGTCCTCAAGTTGCCCAACATATTGGCGGTATGCAAGAATTCTTGAACAGTGATAATTCTCTAGTTATTAAACCAACGGTAAGATATTATATAGATAAACAACGTGATGGTATAGGTGGTATCGCCGAAACATGTGATCCAGAAATGTATGCAAACGCCATATGGAGATATTATTTAGATAATGGACTAGTTAAAAAACATGGAAAGAATGCCAGAGCATTTATATTACAACACCTTCAATGGTCTACAGTAATTGATCATTTCCACAAAATATTAGTAGATATACGTGATCATGTTACTAAGTAATATATAGTCTATAGTTTTTAATTTCTAATCTTTAATCGCAAATCTCTATATATAAAATATATTCTATCATGTAAATAGATTGATATATAAATGGGTGATCAGAATAATATTCCAAATACATTTACAGCTAGGTGTACTAAAGAAGGCGATCAGGGTTGTGAAATAATATTAGCTGATGGTACTTGTTGTATAAACACAGAAGATGATGAACATTTTCATCTTAGTAAATGTGAAACACAATGTGATATTGATGAAATGTATAAACATTTAAGAAAGATATTTTTTTGGTATCCACTCTATGCATGTTTAGGGTTAGCAGGTTTTGGGTTTTTTATAACAATGACAGAAGGTATAAGTATTGGATCAATAACAGCTAAAATTTCAGCTATTACTATTAAGAGTGCAACTTTATCATTTGTAACACTTAAATCTATTCTTATAGCAATTTCAGCATTCTTTGTATTAGCTGCAACTATTACTTATGTAGTGCTTAAAAAGGTAAAACATAAAAAACCTAACATACATAGACCAAGACCTAGAAAACCACATTTTCATATGCATCCGCCGCATCCCCCACATAGATAAAATAATATATCTATGAATTATAAGAATTAAACTATAAGCAAATGAGAAAAATGCATAAAATGCATAAAATGAATAAAAGTAAAAGTACTAAGAGTACTAAATGTAACTGTATGGAAAAAACTGGTGGTGGTGATGGCGGTACTTGGAAATGCAGCGGAGGCTGTGGATGTGGTTGTGCAGGACAATGTGGCGGAGGTGAAGTGGAATATGTGGCTACCGGTGGTGGTATGCTGGGTATGTTATTTGTTGGATTATTTGCAATAATTGGTCTAGCTCTTCTTGGTTTAGGTATATACATATTATCACGTAAACCTCTTTATCCATCACAAACTATGGGTATAATAAAAAGCTCTACATGTGTAAATAATGATTGCACTGTGACTATACAGTATACACCAGATGGCGATAGTGCAACCAGTCCAATTACAACAGAGCCATTAATAATAAATGGAAGCATTTACAAACAAGGTGATTCCATAAAAATAAATTATGATCCCAATAATCCTCACTCAATTATTATAAATTTAATTTCTCCTAAAGTTTTTGGTGGAATATTTGTAGCTATTGGCGGAGCTATATTATTATTAATAGGAGGTTTCTATTATGTTAGCAGATCTGGTAATAACAGTATCAATGACAGCAATAGTAGCAACGGCAGTAATGGTAATCAAGATGCAGCCGCGGCACCACCACCGCCTCCTTCTGGTCCTGGTCCATCAAATCCATATGAACAATAAATAATTATATTATATACCCTAATGTTTTTTTTCTTCATGTAAAATACCTGCATCTTTATACAGTGCATAATTAAATAATTTATTGGGGTAATCGTCAACGGTTACATAACGATGTCCCTTATATGTTACAACTCGTCCTTGTATTTTACGGGTTCTCTCTATTCTTTTAATATTTGGCTCATTATCTATATTTATATCTGGTACATAAGCATAATCATCTTTTTCGATAGGTATAGGGAAAGAGTAACACTGTAATCCATTGCCAAGTACCATTTGATTTTGAGTGGCGTTAGTACGACAATCTACAGACGCCGCTTTCATATTATTTAAAAAGGATGCAATAATCATATTTTTCTTGTCAGCAATTTGTAATATATGTGAATCACTTGTTAATTCATTATCGAGACTGCGTAAACTGAAATTATCTTTAAGTTGTTTACGTGTAAATACTGACGTATATATATAAACACTTACATTCTGTTCAGCTTTTGGTAATTCAAGATGACTTCCGGCACGAGCAGCGCGACCTATAACTTGATCTATACGAACCATATTCCAAAAAGGTTCGGTTATTAATACTGCACGGACATTTTTAAGAGAAATACCTTCAGCTCCAGACTGGGTAATCATAAAAGTTTTGAACATTTCTCCACGTAAATTTTGTCGCAAGGATGTAGCTACATCTTGAGTTATATTATTGTATATACCATTATATAATTGTAAAAGTATATTAGCCTTCTCGCGATCTGTATCAAATATAATAAATCTTTTACCATCATATTTGGATTTTAATACTTCTTCGGCATCTACTATAGTCCATTCTATATTATCAGTAGCGTCTTTGTTTTTCTTTTCTACACGAATCTCAACATGACCTGCAGAAATAAGTGCGAGACGTAATACACCAATGCCTTCTATGGTTCTAAATTGTGAATATACTAGACATTTACCTTCTGTTGTTTGAATACGTTCTATAATCTTAGCAAATTTAGGGCTATATAATGTATTTAAGTTATCTATACTTAATAAGTTGGGATTTTCACCTAAACGTCTTATTGCTGTCTTCATAATTTCTTCATAGTCTTTTTTGAGTTTCACTTTATCAATTTTGCTTATTTCTTTTTTCTTTCCTTTCCCTTTTGCATCAGGGGCGACTTCTTCTTCACTTTCAGTTTCATCATCACTTTCTTCATCTTCTTCATTGCGATCTATTTCATTTTTAAGAATATTACGTAAGTCTTTAGGGAAAGGTCTATCAATATTATTTGGAAATACAAAGTTACATGCCATGCGACTAAATGCTCTATAGACACTCGTTTTCTTTGCCATAATACCACCACGATTCTGTCTACTTCTACGTTCCATTATACGTTCCTCGTCACGTACTATTAAATATTTACTAAATTGATGATCAGATAGTGGTATTTTTTCAATAACTTTAGGTAGAATAGTTGGGAAATATTCTTCGCCTATGCTCTTTACGTAAGATACTGTTCCTATTATTCTGCGTTTGAATAAATCATTATTTTTAACACGAGGGTTTTCTTTATCAGTTTCATCTAAGAATAATTTATCAAAAGTCTCTTTATTTGTTGGAAGTGCGAACATTTCTTGTAATGTCGTTCTTTTACTAATATTAAAATGCTTACTTAAATCATCACGTATACCTTTAATTATTGCCGAATCTGATAATACTTTTTTACCTATTGACATTGTGCTTTCACTGCTGCTGTTGCCGCTATCGCTGCTACTGTCACTGCTGCTATCACCACCCACACTGCTGCTACCCACACTGCTGCCACCACCACCCACACCGCTACCTCCGCTACTGCTGCTACTGCTATTTTTTATTAATTTAATAGTACCATTACCATTATCAATATATCCATGGGGTAATAAACTTACAATAATTTTCTTTTCACTATTCAATAAATAATATTGGTCTATATAGTTGATGTATTTACTTTCATTAAGGATATCTGCTATTGATTGTGCTGTTGGCATTTCTGCATCTTTTAATAGAGGCATTTCATAGACGTTTATGTATCCTCGTACTAAATTTAACATAATACTTAATTCAAAAGGGTGATTAATAATAGGCGTACCAGTTAATAAGACAAGTTTAAGTCCATTTGCATCCATAAGTTTTCTATAAATATTTTTAGCGATTTTACTTCCATTTACTATTCTACTGACAAAATTGTGAGCTTCATCAATAACAACAAAAGCATCATTGAAATAATCTTTGGTATATTTTGCTAAAGAGGCTTGACTGATACCATTGTAACGAATAAAGGTGTAATTTTTATTTATTATTTCTTTTAACGTATTCTCTGCCGCTTTCTTTTCGGATGCATCTAATTCATCCCATGAGACATCTTTACGTAATAGAGCTGCAGGTGGTATTCCTTCAGAAAATGGGAACCATATTTTAGGATTCTTTTTAAGATATCCTGGAGTTACATCAAGAGCTACAGCCGCTTCTACTTGTTTCGCCGCTACTTTCTTAATTTCAATATAAGACCATAATTTTTTCTCTGCGTTACCAGATGATGCATGTTTCATAATTTCATAACGATAATTTGTTTCGAGTGACGCGGGTAGTAATACAATAATCTTTTTATGTTTGTTTATAAATCCCTCTGCCGCAGCTATGGAAGACGCTGATTTACCTGTACCAAGACCATGGTATAGTAACATACCTCTATACGGTGAATTGTATTGCATAAAGTCGCGAACAAATATTTGATGGGGAAAAAGTTCTCCAAATGTAGCTACATTTTCTCTGCGTTTTTCATGATTAAAGGTATTATATACCCAATCTAGAAATCCTTGTCGATTATTATTACCCCATTCTTTTATAGTTACACTATCCATTAACAATAGGTAAGAACAAAAATAATAACAAAATAATGACATAAAGCTTTGACTATATTATCATATAAAGTATATAAAGTATATAAAGTATATAATGGAGACAAATAATATAATCCAAGATGTACAGCAGACTAATATTAATATTAATACATCAACTACATTATATATAGATTCACGTGAAGGAAAACTTATTGAATATTTAATAAATAGAAATATACAGTTCTTACAAAAACAACTTGAACTAGGTGATGTTATAATTCAATCAAATAATCCATCATCTGCATTTAATATTATAATAGAACGTAAGACATATGCTGATCTAGCATCTTCTATTAAAGATGGTCGCTATAAAGAACAGAAAACTCGTTTACTTGCTTCATATCCGGCATATCATTGTATGTATATTTTAGAAGGAGACAAATCAGATATAAATAAAACACTTATGAATCAATCTATTCTGGATGGTGTGATATATCATACAATGTTTCGTGATCGTATGCATGTGATGTTTTCCTCGTCGGTAAAAGAAACGGCAGATATTGTTCTGGCGATTTTCAACAAATGCTTGAAAAATCCTGAAAAATTTGTAGCTACAGGCGAAAACACAAATTATGTGGCAAACCTTAAAATTAAAAAATGCAAGATGGAAAATATAGATAAAGAAACATGTTATATATTACAACTTTGTCAAATACCTAATATATCTCATGTAATTGCTAAGGAAATCGCCAAAAGATATAGAAACTGGAAAGAACTCGTTGAAGCAATCGAAAGCTACGATACATTAAAAGAAAAAATAGAGATTTTCACGGCTATTCCTATGATAGGTGATAAAAAAGCAAAACAAATAATAGAATATTTACAATAAGAAGTATCACGGCACGACAATAATATAGATACGTTAACTTCGGCGATGGCAACCTATAGAGGAACCCGGACCATAAAAGACGTAGTCTAATTTATTTTTGTCTGTATTCTTGTTTAGTAAAAATTTTACTTTGTCTAACCAATGATGAATCTGTCTTTATGTAAATATTCTAATAATAATAAGATATAATAATATATAATAATTTATTCTATAAAATCGTTATCATTCACAATAACTTTACTAACTAATTGTCTCCATATGCGAAGTTCTAATGTACCCGCACATGGTGTAGGGTAATAAAAGTCATCGATAAGAACGTTTTTATCAGCGGCAATTAAATTTTCTAATCTTTCTTTTAAATAATTTTTAGCGAAGTTATTCTGTAACATGTCGAAATAAGTGGGAGTTCTCAGACCATTGTAGCTTTCTATAATATCATTTGTGTTAGTTAAAAATTCCTTTACTTTTTCAACGGATATCTCAGATTCTATATAATCTAATACATCCTTGTTTGTATTATCACCACAGCTACATTCACTATCTTCAATTAAATCTGGCATAGAATCATATTCTTCTTCAATTATTTCTTCGCGATCATCGTCTATATATGTGTTATTTTGTGCACTATTTTGTGTATTTTTTTGTTTAGTGTTTTGTTTAGGATTTTGCGTAGCATTACGTGAATTTTGGTCTTCATATTCTTCTTTCTCATCTTCTTCCTCATCTTCTTCCTCATCTTCTTCCTCATCTTCTTCCTCATCTTCTTCCTCGTCACTATAAATAAATTCATTTTCCTCTATTAATTCTAAATCAGGTGGAGTATCACTATCGTATTCAGCACATTCATAGAGTTTAGTATCATATGTTCTAAATTTAACTGTAAAAAATTTAGCTATGCAATTTAAAACAATAACCGATAATATACCACTTGTTATATATATACCGCTAATAATTGAAACCACTTTTAAATTATATAAGATAGTATCTAACATTTCTAAATTTCTATATGTTTTACTATACTTATCTAGAATTTTTATTCTTAAATACTATTTATAGTTATATTTTGTATTGTTAATTCGCTCATGCTAATTGAGAACGCAATGTAGCTACATCTGTTTCTAATTTTTCTATTTTTTCGTTGAGTGCCTTAATCGCTTCAACAAAGAGACCCGCCATATTTCCATATGATATAGTGAGTAAATCTTGAGTATCTTTATTTACTAATTCTGGCATAATTTCTAAAACATTTTGTGCAATTAAACCAGTCTCAATAAGATTCGTGTCTAAACGTCTATATGTATATCCAGTAAGTTTAGATATCTTATCAATTGGATCGCCGATTATTACCAGATCAGTTTTAAGAGTTTTGTCGGAAGTACTGGCAATATTACCGCGAGTAAATAATGTTCCTAATATACTTAAATTATTTTGACATGTAACATTACCACCAAAATATGTATTACCTTGCACGTGTAAATTAGATTGCGGAGAATTTGTACCAATACCTACATTACTCATTGTGTAAATATCAGTATTTAACATTGCCGCTGATTGATTAGAAGAAATCCATTGACTGGTTATAAATATAGAACTATTATTATACATTTTTCCTGTAAAATTTACATCACCAACAACATCTAATGCATATTTCGGCATGGCATTCGATATACCAACATTTCCAAGTAATAAGCTTTCACCGATGACATGTAATGGTTGCACTGGATTTAATGTTCCGACACCAATATTTCCACCATTAACTATAACATTGCCATTCATTACATCAATTGCTTGACGTGCATTTGAACTTGCCCCGACGGCTATCGTGCCATTGTTTATATATACACTATTCGGTGTTACATTAAATACTATATCACTAATTTCTACGTAATTCGTTACATTATCACCACCATAAATACGTGTAAATATTACGCGTATATATTCAAATGCACCCTTATTTGCTGGAATTGGGAAATTTGTGTATATATTTTGATTAGGTGTCGTCGATTGATAAAATGTCCAAGAAATACCTTGAACGCCATTTCCAGTATCTATATTTTCTATTGGTATAGCTAATAATGTCCAATTTATACCATCATGAGAACCTACTATTTGTAATGAATACGGTGATGAACTATTTTGTATATTTAAGTTTGGATCATTAAATGGATTGGGAATCACAACTGGGCTGATATATACAGATGAATAATATACTGGAGTATATGTTGAAACTTGTATCCAGTGTCCATATACTATATTACCATCAACAAGTGTTTGACCAGCATACTTAATATTATTATCAGCGGGATACTGTGGTGTATATAATGGATTGTATACACTATTGGAAGTATTACCGACCCATTTACCAGTTATGTTTGGATCATTATTGGTACTATATCCAGCTGCAGAAGTCCATTTACTACTATTACCAGTTGCACCATCGAAGGCATTTAATATATTAGACATAGAAGATGAAAGTACGGTATAATTGTATGAATTTAGTACATTTGGATTATATTGTGTATTAACATTTACGAAACTGGTATATGATGTCATAGGTATTCTTTGGTAAAGAGCATGACCTGGTATATTAAATGATGGACCGGTAAGAATGGTATTACCATACACTTCAAATTGTGAATTTGGATGTAATAAACCTATACCAACATTACTTGTAATATTTACACCATTTGTAGTGGAACCATAAGGATTTGGAATATTTTCACGATCACCTTGGAAAATACGTCCAGATACATTTAAATCACCTACAATATCTAATGAATACGATGGATTTGGACTACTTGTATTAATACCAACTAATCCTAACATTTCCACATTCGAGTTAAATATAGCAATGCTATTTACATTTAATAATGAACCACCATTTATTTGTAGTACACCTCCATCAGTTGTTTGTAAATTATTTATATATGATATACCAGATGTAAATGAATCTCCTTGTACATGTAATGTATGAACTGGTGAAGTAGTACCTATACCTACAAATTGTGTACTGTCATTTAAAAAGAGTATTGGTGATGCAGTAAGTGTAGAACGGAACAGTGCAGTACCATTTACTTGTAAGTTATAGGTTAATGGTGGTGGATTTGATATAGTTTGAAAAGTATTTATACCTAATTTACCTGAAGGATCAATTTGTATTTTATTTTCAAAGAAAACACCATATGCATTAATTTGCATACGTGGACCAGCAATTGTTGCACCAAGTGATGATGGCTGATGATTAATATAGAATGTGTCAGCGCTGTCTATTCCTACTACTGACTTTGTATAAATGGGGTTTCCGCCACTTCCTGCATTGTCTTGTTTATAAAGCTGATATGATGGATTTCCTTGTGAATTTACGCGAATACAATTATCCCATACACCTTTTACTAAAAGACCAACGGATGTAGTGCTATCACTTGGTGTTTCTGTAATAATTTTAAGTCTTCCATCCGATGTCATAGTTGCCGGTGTTTGTAAATCCGCCGAGTTAAATGATAAACATATATTACTTGAACTAAACCATGATATTGGTTGATATACGTTAAAGAAGCCATTCGTCGATGAAATATCTAAACCATTGATGTGGAAATTTTGTGCACTAAAAAAGTCAGTAATGAGTGTACTTAATGTACTGAGACTATTCATATTTATACTTGAACCATATATAGAACCGACATTAGATAGCTGTGTATTATTCAATAATATATAATTACTACCATTTGCATCAATGTTCCCTCCATTTATTTGATTGACTAAAATAACTGGGACATTCATATTAGAAGCGAGATTGATGTTAAAATTAGAATTTGGTGGAATATTACCGATTGTTAAACTGCCGTTATTATTTACATGGAATAATGGTATATTATTTGAAGAAGCTACTATAAAAGGTGATGGATTACTATTGTTAGCATAATTGTAATTATAGTTATATAAACCGATAAAAGCATTGGAATCGAAAGGATTAAATTTATAATCTTTGGAAATATGCAATTTATTTTTAGGAATATTTGTACCTATACCAATATTTAATGAATTATCAATAGCTAATAAGTTTGATGTAGTAACTATATTTAATACATTAGATGTACCATAAATATTATTGTAGTTATAGAGGTTGAAAATACCGCTTTGGATAGCATTTGTTATTATATTTTTATTACTTATAATATTGTTATTGCGATCTTTAAAGTTATCTGTGCCAGGTGGAGGACCTACATAAATTAAACCAGCAGAATCCATACGTAATGCACTGAAATTTTGACTATTTGAATTATTTATAGAGACATTTATAATATCTGTATTAGTAAATAAACTGTTGTGTTCGATTTTTAAGGTTATATCATTCGGAAAATTATAATTTGATAAATGAAGTTGTGACGACAACATATTTGATGTACATTCAATATATTTCGCAATAACAGTAGTTAAATTGAAAGTACCATGTACTGCTAAGTTACCGAAAATTTCAAGGTTATTTTGATTTATTCCAGTGGTATTATTTGGACTACCAATTTGTGTGTTTCCCAGTAATGATATAAGTGCATTTGTTAATTCAATTCTTACATTTTTCTTTGGATCAATAAGATTATTTGTTTTCCAGGTGGGATTATAAATATATCCAGTACTGAGTGATCCTGTATACGTATCTAAAGCTACTGTTGAGTTATTCATAGTAACATTATTTGTAATATTTACAGAACCATCAGATGTCATAGTTACAAGAGAATTTCCGGAATTATCATATGACCCATAATAAACAGGCGGGTTATTATTTATAGTACTATCATTTTTATTATAAGGAATACGTATTTGTATATTACTTGAATAAATATTTGGCACACTTAGATTCGAGTTTATAGTTACGTTTGAAGAGAATAGTGCGTTTTTTGATACAGATAGGCTATTTTTAATATATGTCGCGGGATAGGCAATAATTCCAGCACAACCCACAATTAAATTATCAATGCCACTTTGGTTAAAATAAAAACTATTATTTGACCGTCCAAATATAAAACTTGAATCAAATTCAATATTGGTCGATGGTAAAGTTGTTTGTAATAGAACCAAATTGGATTGTGTAGTAGAAACAAGATTTATACGTTCTTTATTTGTCAAGTTATTACCTGATAATGGATTTTGTCCTCCAATTAATATTGACATTCAGTCAAACCCTATTTGATAAAAAGAGAAAAATGAATAAGTTTTATATACTATTTATTATCTAAATAGATGGCGCTGGCATGACAGCACTCATTTTTGTTTCAAGTGCTGTGACGCGATTGATTAGATCTTGAATGGTTCTTTGTTGTTGTGATATAGTGGAATTGAGTAATTTCACACCATTGAATATTAATGGTATAAGACGTTCATTTTCAAGAACCTTGAAGTCATTTACTATTATACCAAATACGAATACAGTCGATCCATTTTGTAATGTATTATCTACAGTAAAAGTGCTTTGTGTAGTATTAGTTACTGTAGCTATTCTTTCTACATCTCCTATTAATAATTTAACTTTATCATTAATATTTAAACCATGATTATCAAGATGTAATAAGAATGGATTGCTATCATCGACAACGGCATTCTTCATGACATTTGGTATTGGTCCAGATGTAGTAGATACTGCATATGGTGCATATTGTTCGACTTCTTGTGCAATGAAACCAATGGTATCTTCAGTTGGTGTTTCAATGAAATTGAATCTATGAACTGGTATATTGGAAATAGTTACCATATCATCAAGAGAAGGTGAGTATGTAACATTCATCTTCACTCTTCTATCAGAGATAGTAAGTATAGATTTACCTAATATGGAATTTGATACACGTAAACCAATATTTGTACCAGTGCCTGTTACAAGTACATCACCAGAAGAGTTGTATGTATTATCTAAACCACTTACAAATAATCCTGATGTTACTTCGACATTTGGACTTCCAACAGGTGCGGTAATAGTATTTGTAATAATTGATGTCGCAGTGGTTGTCGCTAAATTTGTATTCGGTAATGTTACAGTACCAGTAACTGTTAAGTTTGTAATATTAGCACCTAATATATTTGTAAAGTTGGTAGATTGGCAATTTATTGTTCCGCTGTCAGATTCTAATGCATTTGTACGTACGGATGTACTTGCGTGTATCTTACCACTTACGTCAAGTGAGTATGGTGAACCGGCTGATGGTAAAGTATTAATACCAACATTTGATGTAGCATTGATATATAATACTGGTGTAGTGTTTCCACCGCTACCGTATATACCTACAAGATCTGCAGAACCTTGTTCTTGTAATTTGAATACTTGACCAGCTACACCAGTACCATTATCGTCATATACATGTAATGGCGCTTGTGGTGCAATTGTACCTATACCAATATAACCACCAGTTACGCACTGGTTACCATATACGTGTAATTTTTGTTGTGGGTTTCTTAGACCGATACCTACTTTATCAGTGGTACGAAGTAATGTATTTGTGCCAGATGGTACAGTTGGTAATAATGCTGGATTAATTGTACCATCACTCATGAGACGTACAATATTTGAGCTGATATATTGATCAAGGATTCTACCAGTTCCGGCATCAACGGATACTAAATTGGTTGGTAAGTTAGTATATGTAGCTGTACCAGCAATAGATACTGTAATGTTGCTGCGAACAACAAGAGAATCTATATCTAATACACGGTTGTAATTCATTGATACTTGTCCAGTTGCACTTGTAATACTTGGTGTGACTACTTGTGGTGCATTTACTGTAGTAGCGGCGGTAATACTTGCTCCAACATTTAAATTCTTAGCTATACCAGCACCACCATATATTATAGCAGCACCAGTAGATGAACTTGTACTATCTGTAGTATCGCCAACAAGTATATTTCGTGATATCGCAACGCCACCAGTTACAACTAATGCTGCAGTTGTTAGATTATTTGCATATTGATCAGTTGCACTGCCAATACTTAAATTACCAGATGAACTTACTGAACCAGTTGTATTGATAGTAGCTACATTTATGACACTTACATTACTTAAAGTGCTACCAGTCATGTCTATCGAAGTTTTACCTGGTGTAGTAACTATGCGGTTGACTTGTAAGTTGGGTGTATTGATTGTTGCTGGACCAGTATTACCAAGATCAAGAGTGTATTGTGGTGAAGTTCTACCTATACCTACTTTTCCTTGAACTATGAGACCACTGTCTGGCGCAGAGTATACACCAGCATAGTTTGAACCAATTGCGACACCGCCAGCAATATCGGCAACATTCATGGAATTAGATGTACCAAGACCAAGTGTACCAGATACTATTAAACTATTGGGATTTGGTGCGACAACATTATTTGCCGCATAGTCACCTATAGATACTGCACCGGCAACATTAAGTTTATTGGTTAAGTTATTACCGTATGTACCAATACCTACATTACCAGCAATAATCATACCATCAGTTGGAGATGCTTGTAAACCAGCATATGTCGCACCAATACCTACATTACCAGCTAAATCTACATAGTTAGTTGATGTAGTAACATTTACACCTACTTTACCTTTAACGAGTAAACCATCAGTTTGTGCTGCTACTTGTCCTGCATATGCAGAGCCAATTGCAACTCCACCAGCAATATCAACTTTATTAGTAGATAAAGCTGTACCAACACCTATTGTGCCAGATACTATAAGACCATTAGCAGGTGCACTTATGTTTCCAGTTGCATATGTGCCAATACCAACATTACCAGCAACATTTAATTTGTTATTTAAACCTGCACCACTTACACCAATACCTACACCACCAGCAACTATCATACCATCAGCTGGTGCAGCTGCTCCGGCAAATGATCCGCCAATACCAACATTACCTGAAACATCTATTTTATTTACTGGTGTAGCACTACCAACACCTACATTTCCAGATACAATGAGACCATTGGCTGGTGCACTTGTATTGTTAGTAGCATATGTACCAATACCAACATTACCGGCAACATTAAACCAATTATTTAAGTTGTTACCATTTGTATTAATACCAACTTTACCTTGTACAACTAAGCCGTTAGTTGGTGATGTAACTTGACCAGCATAACTTGAACCGACTGCTACAGCACCAGCAATGTCAACTTTATTAGTAGATAAAGCTGTGCCAACACCAACTGTACCTGATACAATTAAACTATCTGGATTTGGTGCAGCTGTATTAGCTCTAGCATATGAACCGATTGCAACTCTTTCTGTCACACTGAGTTTATTAGCTATATTTGCACCACTAATACCAATACCGACATTACCGGCAACTATCATACCATCAGCTGGTGCAGCTGCTCCGGCAAATGATCCACCAATACCAACATTACCTGAAACATCTATTTTATTGACTGGTGTAGCACTACCAACACCGACATTACCAGATACAATGAGACCATTTGTTGGTGCAGTTATATTGTAAGCTGCATATGTACCAATACCAACATTACCAGCAACATTGAGTTTTTTACTTAAATTTGCTCCACTTGTACCAATACCTACACTACCCGCAATAACTGCACCATCAGTTGGTGCACTCGCTCCAGCAAATGTTGCACCTATGCCGACACCACCAGATATATCAACTGTATTAACTGGTGCAGTGCTGCCAATACCAACGCTACCTTGTACTATGAGACCACTGTCTGGTGCGGACCATGTACCAGCATAGTTTGAACCAATGGCGACACCACCAGCGATGTCGGCAACGTTCATGGCATTAGATGTACCAAGACCAAGTGTGCCAGATACTATTAAACTATTTGGATTTGGTGCGACAACATTATTTGCCGCATAAGAACCAATAGATACTGCACCAGCGACATTGAGTTTATTAGATAAACCAAAACCGTATGTACCAATACCTACATTACCGGCAACAATCATACCATCAGTTGGAGATGCTTGTAAACCAGCATATGTTGAACCAATGCCTACATTGCCGTTAATATCAATCTTATTTGTATATGATGTAACGCCAACACCAACATTACCATAGACAAGTAAACCATCACTTGGTGCGGCACGATTAATACCAGCGCTGTTATATGGTGCACCAATAGATATACTACCAGCTACATTCACTTTGTTAGCTAAATTTTGATTTCCACCAGAACCATATGTACCAATACCTACATTACCAGCAATGATTGCACCATTTGCAGGTGCTGTTTGTAAACCAGCATATCCTGCACCAATACCTATGCTACCATTAATATCAACTTTATTTGTGTATGATGTAGTACCTATACCAACACTACCGCTAACAAGTAAACCATCAGTTGGTGCGGCACGATTAATACTACTGCTATTATATGGAGCACCAATAGATATACTACCTGCTACATTCACTTTGTTAGCTAAACTGCTACCATATGTACCAACACCAACATTACCGGCAATTATCATACCATCAGTTGGTGCTGATAGTAAACCGGCATAAGTTGCACCAATACCAACATTACCAGCTACACTAAGTTTGTTGGTTAATGAACCAGTAACTGCATTATATGTACCAATACCTACACTTCCAGATATAATAGCACCTGCACTTGGTGCTTGTGCGCCAGTGTAACCAATTGATGCATTACCATTAATATCAACATAGTTCGTTGGTGAAGAACTGTTAATACCAACTTTACCAGATACTATAAGACCATTCGCGGGTGCAGCAGTTGCGATATAACCAATTGATGCATTATTGCCGACATCAAGTGAATTCGTTGGTGCAGTTGTACCAACACCAACGCTGCCTTGTACTATAAGACCACTGTCTGTTGCAGAATATACACCAGCATAGTTAGAACCAATTGCGACACCACCGGCTATATCTGCTTTGTTCATGGCAATAGATGTACCAAGACCAAATGTACCAGATACTATTAAACTATTGGGATTTGGTGCGACAACATTATTTGCTGCATAAGAACCAATAGATACTGCTCCAGCAACATTGAGTTTATTAGATAAACCAAATCCGTATGTACCAATACCGACGTTACCAGCAACAATCATACCATCTTTAGGTGATGCTTGTAAACCAGCATATGTTGAA
>Ga0214175_1000023_pt1 | contig 72212 bp, 51 predicted proteins | sample TroBogEpilimnion_17_FD_153013 | JGI IMG/M metagenome (GOLD analysis project Ga0214175, IMG submission 153013) | Freshwater microbial communities from Trout Bog Lake, WI - 09AUG2007 epilimnion | ecosystem: Environmental > Aquatic > Freshwater > Lake > Epilimnion/Euphotic zone | place: Trout Bog...
TTTATTGAGTAACTGATACTTCCTAGGATGCGTCATAGAAATGACAGGTGTAAGGTGTATATGACGTAAACCCAAAAGCAGGTTGTCTTCGGTATTATTAAATCATTTATTCAATTAGCGTTTACCCCATGAAAACTGTTAATCCTCGTAAAGTGGCTCATTCATTAGCACAGCCAACACGCCGTGATGTAATAAAACAAGGTCTCGCAGGGATTCTTGCTTACTCCGTTGCGCCCTTGGTGCTGCCAAATCGCATGTTTGGTGCGACTGCTCCAAGTAACCAAATAAACGTGGGTTTCGTTGGTATGGGTCTACAGTGCAGTGGCCATGTTCAGGCTATGCTTGGGCGTGAGGATGTTCGTGTGCTTGCTGTGTGTGATGTGTGGCAAGAAAAGGCACAAAAGTATAAAGATAAAATTGAGGCGCATTATGCCAGTGGTAAGCGTGGGGGTAGTTACCATGGCGTTGATATGTATCACAAGTACGAAGATCTCGTCGCTAGAACTGATATCGATGCTGTTTTTGTTTGTACACCAGATCACTGGCATGCAGCCGTTTCAAACGCTGCTATGAAGTCAGGTAAGGATGTTTACTGCGAAAAGCCATTAACCCTAACGATAAAAGAGGGACAAGTATTGGTTAATACTGCGCGTAAGTATGGAAGAATTTTACAGACCGGTAGCCAACAAAGGTCTAATGCATCCTTCAGAAAAGCGGCCGAAATGGTTAGAAATGGATGGATTGGCGAGATTACTGGTATTCGTACAGCGCTAGGAGAATTCCCAGTGGTTACTTCACTACCAGAAGAAAAAATTCCTGAAGGACTTGATTATGATCGTTGGCTAGGACCCACACCGTGGAGACCGTTTAATCTACAACGCATGAAAGGTGACTTTGGTGGAGGCTGGCGCTGTTTTTATGAATATGGTGCTAGAAAAAATGGTGACTGGGGTGCACATCACTTCGATATTATTCAGTGGGCTCTAGGGATGGATCATACAGGACCTGTTGATTTTATTCCTAAAGGTTATCAAGGCACAGAGTATCAAACACACATCTATGCTAACGGTATTCGCGTTGAGCGCGTGGATAATCACCTTAAATCAATGATCGAATTTAAGGGTAAAAAAGGAACGATTTGGGTATCACGTAATGATTACCTAGAGACAGATCCTATTTCAATGTCAGCCAAACCATTATCACCAAGTGAAGTTCACTTGTATGCGAGTGATAATCATCATGATGACTTTTTAAATGCAATCGTCACACGACAAAGACCAATCGCTGATGTAGAAATTGGTCATCGTACAGCAACCGTGTGTCATCTTAATGCTATTGCTGAACGATTAGGGCGTCCATTGAAGTGGGATCCTTTGAAAGAAGAAATAGTGGGTGATCCAGAAGCCTCACGCTGGCTCGACCGTCCACGCCGTGCACCTTACGCAATCTTATAAGGAGATTACATACCATGAATTCAAAAACACTTCTTATTACTTTAATCTCCAGTTTATCTCTAAGCTTTTTAACAGGATGTGAACATGCCACTGTAAGTGAATCGCGAGAAGGTGCGGCTGCGCTTGCTGCGCTTAACTATGATGGAAGTCAAACAGCGCTTGATAACTTAAATAAGCAGATAAACGAAGCTGGACTTGATACAGCTCGTAAGTCTGCTCTTATCGCAGATCTTGTTACAGTACTTAATACACCTAAGCTTACGTTTGATGCTCAACAAACGATCTGTCAGAAATTAGGTTATATTACGCTTACAGACGCTGATATTGAACGTATACTACCTGCTGTTAGTCCCTTACTGTTGAACTTAGCTACGGTTAATAATGGCTTATTAGCTTTAGCTCCTATTAGTAGTCCTCGTGTAGATCTTGTTTTTATCGACGCATTAAATCATTCTGGGGGTGAATTAAAAGTAGCGCTAGTCCAAGCGTTTGCTCGGCGTAAACAAGTATCGGCAACTAACGACTTGATTGCTCTAATTAATGACGGAGATAAGGCTATTTCAGATGCAGCTATCTATGCACTAGGAGAAATTGGTACGCGTGAAGCTTTAACTGGTTTATCACAGGCTAAGAATCAATCAAATCACTATGTTGTTGATGCTAAGATTGCAATTGCTTGGAAATTATCACCGCAAGAAGGCTCTGATATTTTAAATCAAATTTACTTAGATAAAAGTCTCACCGAATCAAATAGAGCTGCTGCACTGCGTGGACTACTCAATTTACAACCTGAACAAGCTAAAGATCGAATTGTAGATGCCTTAATGGGATCTAGTGCTGCTTATAAGAAGGTGTGTCTTGAGTCGCTTTATTCATCACAAGTGCCTAATTTAAAAGCTGCTGTTCTTGATCATTTTTCAAGCTATGATCCAGTTACCCAGTGTTCTGTTATCGCAGTTATGGGTAAATTGTCTGAGGTGGGTGCACGTTCAGTTACGGAAGCTTCGCTTTCTAGTGAAGTGGATGAGCTTCGATTAGCAGCGCTTGGTGCTATTGCGAATATACCATCAACACCAAAAACCGTCCAAATTTTAGCTGAACTTGCTGCAAAAGCGAGTGGTGATGAATTACGTGCTGCTAAATATGCAATAGCTCGTCTTCAAGGTGAAGGCGTATCAGAAGCTGTACTTGAATTAAGTAAGTCGGGTTCAGTTAAGCAAAAAGTATTTTGTATCGAAGCAATTGGCGCACGCAATATGACGCAGGCTGTGCCTGATTTACTTGCTATGCGAAAAGCTAAAGAAATTCAGGTACGAGTTGCAGCATTAGATGCCTTAGGTGACTTAGCGAGTGTTGGTTTAACCGATCCTATCTACGCTTGGACACTTGGATCTAAAGAAGGCCAAGAATTAACCCATGCTAAACGAACCTTGTTTAAAATCTTACAATTAGAAAATGATTCTTCTCTTAGGGGAGTGGATTTAATCATAAAAATTAAAGCAGGTGACGCTGTTACACAGCTTAAACTTATGAGTCTGCTTCCTAAGTTGGATTCAGAAATTGCTTTAGCTTGTGCAAAACAATTAGCACTGAGTGATAAAGCTGATGTTTCTAGTGAAGCTATTTCAACACTTGAAACATGGTCGGATGCCGGTGGATTAGTGTCACTTGTTGAAATATCAGAGGATTCAAAAAATCCTTCAGTGCGCTCGCTTGCTTTAGAAAGTGCACTTCGTGTGGTAGATCTTGAACGTACAACTCCTGCTAAGGAAAAATCTGATTTATTAATACGTCTTTTCCAGTGTAATTTAACGATAGAACAAAAAAATAGTGTACTGTATCGTTTGGGTCGTGGCGTAAGTGCGAAAGCGCTTAGTTTTGCGGAGTCATTAGCCAGCGATGTAAACTATGGCGTGGAAGCTAAAAGTGCCGCTGAAGAAATTAGGGCTAATAAACTATGGCCTGCGACTTTGATTTCTGAAGCGAATACACGTGATTTACATAACATGGTTGATGGTAACTTTAAATCAAGTTGGACTGCTCCTACAGCATCAAAACCATCTTTAACTATTGATTTAAAAGCTAAACGTATCATTCGACAAATTGTACTCGATGAAAGACGTGATAATCGAAATTATCCTCAATCACTCGAAGTCTACATTACAGATGATCTTGATCAGTTAGGCACTCCAGTCGTTGTGGTAAAAGGAACTATTGACGCTACGATCGTTAATTTACCTAAACCGTATTACTCAAGGTATATCATCTTAAAGGGTACTTCGAAAAATAAAGATGCTAACTGGTCAATTACTGAACTACACGTCGACTAATATACACGGTTCAGTTGTTAGGGCTGTTTCGTAAGCCATGCTTCGAAATCTAAGTCAGATTTTATGATATACTTCTGCTCGGAATCGAGCAGAAGTAATGAGGTAAAAGCAGGCTCTATAAAGCGTCTGCAGTGTAGAATCACACGCGTTTTCTGTCCTGGTGAGCGTACCAGACGTCCTAGTGCTTGATTGATCTTCTGCATCCCTGGTATTCGGTAAACACGCTGGAATGCTTCATCTTTACTTAAATTACTTAGAAGTCCTAGTTGTGCGCGTTTAACGCTGTTTACTTCGGGAAGTGCAGGGCTTACTACCATAGCGTAGTCAATAACTCCACCAAGTGAGTCTATACTTTCCGCGAAACTTGATCCAAGTATAAGAAAGATGGCATCCGTTGTATTAATTGCTGAATCTAGCCACGTATGTTGCTCACTCAGCGTAGTCCGTTTAGACTGTAACGAGACCATGGCGTTAGGCTGGATAAGCTTTAACTCATCCATTACTTCTTCTGCATACTGGTAGCTTGGGAAGAAAACAAGGATGGGTCTATACGGTTTTTTTTCCCGAATAAGTCTCGTGATTGTCAATGCAGTCTGCTCGTAGAACGATTTACGTTCGCTAAAGCGTGTGTCTACTCGGGTATCAATAGCGATATCATACGTATTCTTTCTCCAAGGTGTGTGTGCTTCTAGGGCACTTAATTGTATTCCGCATTCGCTACTAAAGATATCAACAGGCGTGGGAGTTGCAGTTGCAAGTATTACGGATCCAAACGTACTTAATTTTGATCTTATCACAGCAGAGGGGTCTAGGCATGTGATTAAGAGTTCTTGTGGTTTATTGACCCACCATAGGAGCGGCAACTGGGTTGTTTTAAGTTGTTCAGCAACTCTAAGTGTATTCCAAATGGCTTCTGCTTCTCGGGCTTTTAAGGATGTATAATCTAAGCCATGAGATTCCGTTATTGTAGTGAGTTGATATAAGAGCTCTGTAATTTCTTCAATTACTCGAGTATCTAACTCATCGCAGGAATTTAACTGAGTTAAATAAAAAGCCCAACCATCCCATGCATTTATCAAAGGTAGGGGCGCATGAATGCTATCTAAACCTTGTCGTATAGAAAGAGCAGTTTCTGCTTTGAGCTCATGAGAATAGACCTGGGCGACACGACTAGAAAGATTATGAGCTTCATCAATGATGAGTAATGTTTTTTCTGGTGCATAGCCTATTTGGTCACCAAAAAGACTATCGCTCGTAGGAGAAAATACGTAGTTATAGTCACCAATCCAAACATCCTGAAAAGCGAGCGCAGTTCGTGTGATCTCATAGGGGCATACTTTAGCTAGTGCTCCTGCTTGTCTTAGTGTTTCTAAATCGTTCGCTTGATTTCTAAAGAGATAAAACCGTGATAAACCACTTTTATCCCATTTTTCTGGATTTTGAGAAAGATAACTACAGGACTCTTTTACGCAGTAGAACGTGTCATTGATGCAATGTTCAAATTTGTTGCGCACATGCCAGGTTGCTAGGGATGTAAACGTATCAGGCTTTGCATCTGTACTCGTCATCCGCTTAAGTGTTTCTACAACTTGAAGCTGTCCTGTGGATTTACTGGTGAGATAGATAACTCTTTCACAGTGTCCTGCTTTTAATTGAATGAGTGCATATTCAAGAAGTATACCTGTTTTGCCAAAACCGGTAGGAGCTTTCAGTACAAGTGCTCTATTTTCTCTACTAATTTTTTCACTAATTTCTTGAAGCGTGGTTTCTTGTCCTTGTCTAAAGGATGAAAATGCTGAGTTAAAGTGAAGTGTCTTTCTTCTTTCTCTATTCTCAAGTTGTAAGGAGCAAAATTCTGCAATTTTACTCAGTTGAGCTTTAAAAACTGCGTAATCTTCCGGAAGTAATCGAAGCGATTGGGTAATACCCGTAGCTATCTCAACAAATACGAGTTCTGCGATAATTGGAACTTTGGTATCTAGTTTTTCTGAATTGTGATAAAGCGATGCGTAAGCCGCTAGCTGAGCTAGATAACTAGGGTAGTTGCTACGTAATTGACTTTCATCTTGAGGTAAAGGATCCGTGATCGTTTTTATCTCCCTTAATAGTATACTCGAATTTGTTTTCAGTAACTGATCTATTCTGCCGCTTAATGTAATGATCCAATTTTTTTCTACGATACTGGCTTCGATCGGAATCTCAAATTCAGCACTAGGATTAACTGTTTCGTATTCTTTTCTTAATCGATTGTGCCACTGAGTTCCCAATTGAGCTCTCCATAGTGAACTCCTTACTGATCCTTGTTCACGAGGACCTACAGTGAAATCGGCTAAATCACGTATGGCTAAGGCTACTCTTTTTTTATCGAGATCAAACTGCATGAGTTAATCGAGTAGAATATCCGTATGTTCACGTAGGTATTGCTCTAGTCTACGGGTGTATCCTGCTACTTCAGCAGCACTAGCGGTTTGATCTACGAGCGGACGATGAATGATACGTAGGACATTTTCCTGATCTAAAGCAGGTAGTGAAGGGATCCATTCTTGTTTCACAGGATAGCCTTCATCTCTAGCAAAACTGTACAGACATTTTAAAATGATGATTTCGGGTCGTGATGTTCCTTCGAAAGATGCTAGTGCTGTTCTTAGTAGTTGTGCAACGGTGGCTCGACTTTCGGGTGCCACCGGGTTTCTCGCGATAACATTAGCAAAAGTACATGCGGCTTGGAGGGCTTTATAGCTTTTACCAATAGCAGCATGGCGTGCGATTAATTGAACTTCTTTAATGAACCAGGTTCTGCCTTGATTAGAACTATCGAGTGAGAGGGAGGCTTCATCGAAAAGATCTAAGAGTACTTTTCCTTTAGTTGTTTTAGATGAAAGTCGTTGCATCACATGCAGGGAGCCATGTTCAGCAGAGAATAGGTTAAATGCTTGCCACCCATCCGCTGTCGTTGGGCGTTTAACTAATACGAATGCCTCAGTTTGAAGCGTCGTTGAACCCATAGGAGATATGCTTAGTTAGAGTTTACGAGGATAAAGATTTATCCCAACTTGGAACGAAAGCTCCAGCGGATAGAAGCATCTTCATGCCGTCACCAACACTCATATCTAGTTCGATAATGTCTTTTGCAGGCACCATAATCATATAGCCTCCAGTTGGATTTGGTGTAGTCGGAACGTAAACAGTCCATAGTTCTTCACCAGCACGGTATTGAGCTTCGCCTTGTGCCTTGTTTGTTAAAAAGGCGATAGTCCATGTTCCTTTTCTAGGAAATTCAATTAAAACAACTTTATTGTAGAGATTACGATTTTGTTTACCAAACGTATCAACCACCTGTTTAACCGTGTTATAGACAGCGCCTACTCCGGGTATGCCCTGAATAAATCGCTCAGCTGTACTTAAGACAATTTTTGCGAAAAAAGCACGTGAGACCAAGCCAACGCAAGTAACTGTGATAATTACTAAAAACGTAGCCAAGATATCCCAAATCAACTCTAAGTTGGGGTTGTTACGTACTGCATCGGGTAGATAAAAAAAGAATACGGGTCTAAAGGTTCCACCAACCGCATCAATAATCCGACTAAAGGCCCATACAGTTACGACAAGCGGTGCAACAAGGATAATACCGGCAAAAAAGCCGTTTCTAATTTTTACGAAAGCTGATGAATCCTTGGACATAAAGCGCTGGAGTATGGTGTTTAATGACGGTACTTTGTCTTAAGCTTACTTGCTAGACTATTTGCGCATCAGTTTAAATTTAGGGACAGCTTTGTGTTTACGAAGTAGGGATAGAGCTTTTGCTTCCGCTCTACGCATGGCGCGTTTTAAAACGGGCTTTAGATCATCATAGCCTGCTAGATGTAGCCATCCGTGAACAACATAGAGGGTTAATTCTTCACTAAAGTCTTTTTTGTGCTCTTTCGCATAAAGGTATGCTGCATCTGGTGATACGCAGATATCCCCAGCATGTTTTAAGTGTTTATCACCTGGGAATGTGATAACATCTGTTTCTGTGGGATCGTCTAGAAATTGTTCATGGAGCCGAGCTAGTGCTAGGGCGGGTAAGAAAGCTATACTCAGTTCATCTGAATTATTCAGGACACTGTCTTTTGTAGCCCATTTTGAATGGTTATCATCCAATAAATGAATAACTCGTTCAATTTGATCTTCTCTAAATATGAGCTGTGTATGCAATGAACGAATTGCAACAGGGCGTGTTGAGGAAACTGGTTTTGCCTTTGCCATACCTTACGAACTTGATTCAGCCGATAGGGTTTGTGCAGTCTTTGAGGTGTCGCTTGGTTTATCGTTATAAGCGATACGTGAGTGCATCACATTGAGTAGTGTGAAGGTGAAGCTATTCTTAATTTTTGCAATATCTTCAAGAGTGATTGCTACTTCGTTTAGCTGACCTTCAGCAATCCTCTCGTTTACTATGCTTTCAATGAGTTCACTTAACTCTTCTGGAGTTGCTGAACGTAGTGAACGAGAAGCAGCCTCAGTAGCATCTGCTAGAAATATAACAGCACATTCTTTAAATTGAGGTTTTGGTCCATCGTACCTAAAGAGTGATTCATCTACGCGAGTTTTGTGTTCAGTGGTTTTGTTATCACTGAGGTTAAGGGTAGTTTCGGAGCGTGCTTTTTTAGCAAGTGCTTTTTCGTAAAAGTAGCGAACATGCGTCATTCCGTGGTGCTGTTGAATGACATCTACAATAGCGCGTGGTAATTTGTATTTATGTGCTAACTCAACTCCTTCTTTAACGTGTTCGCGAATAATCTGAGCTGAAACAGCTGGTTCAAGATTATCGTGCGGATTTGCTCTGTTTCGTTGGTTTTCGGTAAAATAGCCTGCTTTAGTTATTTTTCCGATATCATGAAAGAGGGCGCATACACGAGCGAGTAGAGGATTTGCTCCTATCGCATTACATGCATTCTCAGAAAGTTGAGCCACCATAAGTGAATGATGGTACGTACCTGGAGCTTCCAGCTGCATTTTGCGTAACAGTGGATGATTGTAGTCGGTTAATTCGAGAAGAGTAATATCTGTTGTTCTTTTAAATAACGATTCAAGAATGGGTAAAAAGCCAACAACAGCTATACCTGTTAGAAGTCCAGAGAGTAGGCCAGCTGTCATTTCACGAGCGATTACGCCTATTGGCGTCTGCTGAGCTAGACCAATCAGAGCTGCGAATGCTGCAATCGTAAGGCCACCTGCTATGCCGGCATTAACGACTCGGCCACGTCTGCGGGCATCACGGCAAACATAAATAGCTGCCATGGAAGCTAGAAAAGTGAGTACTAATAGATCTAATCGGTTCCCATAAATGACCCCGGTAAAAATGGAAATTAATAGAGCCATGAAAATGGCCGAACCCGTATCGATTAAAATAGCAACAATCAGTGGGGCAAGTGCCGTAGGAGCTGTGTAAGGAAGTGTAGCTGCCCAGGATCCATCACGCGTGAAGAATTCGGCGCTTCCTAAGGAATAAATTATTCTAACGAGCGCTAGATTTATAATAACAACCAAAGCGAGTAGTCCTAAACGAACATTGCTTCTTAAGGTTTCTGCGTCCTCAAGACGTATGTAAATAATCGAAGCAATAACCATAGCGAGCACGAGTAAGATATGACCAAAAAGCAGTAGTCCTGCTATTTGCTCTGCATCTCCGTGAGTTCTTTGATATTCTTGCTCAGCACGAAACATTTCGTACTGTTCTGGAGTTACGCGTTCACCTGCTTCAATGATCACTTGTCCACGAGTGACTTGTACACTTACTGGCTTTAATTCTTTGAGTGCTGCTTGTTTTTGTTCTTCACTCGCTTTGCGATCGTAAACGAGATTGCTGGTGATCCCGTTTTTGAAAAATCTAAATAAGGCTTGGGAAGCGTTTCGGGAGACTCCTTCGTGCGATAGACTTACACGCAAGAATGTGAGCGCATCTTCCATGGATTCTACAGGGTGTGAAGTTACACGACCATTAGGATGTGCAATTTGGTAGATGGTCGTATTTGCTGAATTTGTCGCATTCAGGGATGAATCGTGAACACCTTCGGCGTAGATTTCTTTTAACGCTTCAACACCATTTTGAAATAGTTCTTGGCGTGTCTGAGCATCTCCTGAGCTAAGTATTGTAGCTAAGTCTTCTCCACTGACTCGGTACTGGGTTGTTGTATTAAGTTGGTTCGCGAGATTATCTAATTGAGTTTGGTAAGCACCGCTTAAAATGGATTCTTTAGCATGGGTTTCCTCAAACGTGTTTAACTGTTTAAGGATAGTTTCTTCACTTTGAATGAAACGTGTAAGAGGTGTCGTATCTAAGTGAAATACGGGAGGTACGCGCTCAAGCAGTTGAGCACGTGCGCTAGCAGTTTTTTCCTCACTCACGTAATTAAATGATGAGCCTGCAACGACACGAACAGTTGCTAACTCGTTTGGTGCTACCGGTAGGTTAATGGTCGTCATTCCTACCGAGCTAATCAAAACAATGGCAGCAACGGTTAGAATAAATATAATAGCGGCTACGAGCTGATTTTTTTCTAAGAAATCACGGAATGTAGAGCTGGCCGTAGAATTTTTATCTGCTCTACGAGCACCTAACCCGCCAACAAGTAGTTTAAGCTGATTTTTAACACTCATTGTTGTGGTGTAGTTAGTTTTTTAACTACTTCACTCAGACGAACCCAAGTAGCTTCTAAGGATTGCGGTAAAATGCGTGTTTGTCCTAAGACCGGCATGAAATTATTATCTCCATTCCAACGTGGAACGATATGCGCGTGGAGGTGTTCAATACTTCCCCCAGATGCCTTGCCCAGATTAAAGCCAATATTAAAAGCGTCTGGCTTCATTGCCTGAGTCAGAACTTGCTTACCGAATACAATGGCTTCCATTAAATCAGCCCGTTCTTCCTTGTTCAGTTGTTCAATATCAACCACCTCTCTAAAAGGAACGCACAGGAGATGACCTGGGTTATAGGGGTACCGGTTAAGTATGATATAGCTTAAGCTGCTACGGTATATGATTAAAGCGGCCTTATCGTCTGCCAGTTGTGGCAGCTCGGTAAAAGGACGTTTCATCTCGGATGGATACCGAGGCGCTTCAATATAGTCCATACGCCAATGAGCGTGGAGCTGCTGCATAGTTAATAGAGGTTTAATCAAAGCTCTTTTTTAAGGGTAAGTCAAAGCAACATGGTATGAGTAAAGGCTTGAGAGGAAGACCTACTTTTGACATGTAAAGGGTAGTGCATACTCCAAATTCTTATATACCACGTCGGGTTGTTATCACTGGCATTGGCGCAGTAACGCCTGTTGGCAATACAGCGCCTCTCACGTGGGAGGCTATGATAGCTGGTAAGTCTGGTGTATCTAAGATAACTCGTTTCGATTCAACAGGTTGCACAGCTCAAATAGCCGCTGAGGTTAATGGTTTTGATCCTGCTGCAGCATTAGCTAGCCCCCTATATCCTCGTGGTAAGAATGGGGAACCTGTTACAGCACCTTTAAACCTGAAGGATGTTAAGAAGTTAGGCCGATTTACACATTTAGGCATGGGAGCTGGGGTAGAGGCTTATATCGATTCCGGGCTCGATTCTGCGCGTGAACTTATACCATCTGAGCGAATTGGCGTGGGTATGGGAGTTGGCTTAGGCGGTTTACCAGAAATCGTCGCAACCCATGAAACATGGAAAACAGGTGGTTTTCGCAAAGTTTCTCCTTTTTTTATTCTTCAAGCTGCGCCTAACATTTTAGCTGGGCAGCTTGCTTTATTACTCAATTTTCGAGGCCCAAACATGAGTGTAGCATCAGCCTGTGCTACGAGTGGACATGCTATTGGTGAGGGTTTTCGTGCAGTCCAGCGTGGTGACGCTGATGTGATGGTAGTTGGCGGTTCAGAGTCAGTGGTAACTCCTATCGCTATCGGTTCTTTTGCTCAGATGCGTGCTCTGTCGACAAGAAATGATACTCCTGAGAAAGCGTCTCGTCCTTTTGATAAAGATAGAGACGGATTTGTTTTAGGTGAGGGCTCACTTGCTTTCGTAATTGAGGAACGTGAATTTGCACTGAAGCGCGGTGCTAGAATTTATGCTGAACTGCTTGGTTATGGTGCAACAGCAGATGCACATCATTTATCCATGCTAGCACCTGAAGCAGAAGGCTCACGTAGAGCCATGGCTTTAGCACTTAAGGAGTCTAATGTAACTGCTGATCAAGTTGGTTATGTTTCTGCACATGCTACTTCAACTCCAGGTGGAGATACGGAAGAAGCGGCAGCAATCGCAGCTATTTTTAAAGGTAATAAAAACTTACATGTCAGTGCTTCCAAGTCTATGACTGGTCATTTACTTGGAGCTGCTGGGGCTATGGGTGCGTTCGCAGCAACACTAGCTATAGCAAAATCAACGATACCTCCTACGATAAACTTGGACAATTTAGATCCAGCGTGTGAAGCGACAGGATTGAATTTTACTGCTAACAAAGCTGTTAAAAAAGAAGTTCAATATTCTCTCGTTAACAGCTTTGGCTTCGGTGGAACTAATGCGTCACTCGTTATTGGCCGGGCTTAACAGGTCGAACAATCACTTGAAACGCTTTGTCAGGTGAAAGATAGCGTTTTGCTAGGGCGTCAATTTCAGCTTTAGTTGCTGATTCAATATCTTTGATTCTAGAGCGACTCCATTCCAAGCGTTCAGGTTCTTCTTGGCAGTTGGCTAGTACTGACATAAGCCAATAGGGATTCGTTCTTACTGACTGTTTAATCGAAGTTAGAATAGGTTGTTTTGCTCGTTTTAATTCATCCTCGGTAATTCCGTGTGTACATAAGTCATAGCTGATCGAGCGTATGGTCTCAGCAATCAAAGCTGCTTGATCTGGTGCAACAATACATTCAGCGGTGAAGACACCAAAATGAGTGAAGGTATCGCTAGGCTGACTAAAGGCCTCTGGACTATAAGCACCTCCTAGCTGTTCACGGATTTTAATACGTAAACGATCCATCATGATTTCTGCTAGAAGATTTAAACGCCGAGTACGATATACATTTTTGTAGTCATCGGTTGGCCAAGTAAGCTGTACTACAGCCTTAGGGATTTCACTTTCTATAGTTAAATTATCTGAAAATGCTTCAGTTGGGATTTTAACAAGTCTGCTAGCTGTATAGTCAGGTTTTGTTTCACGTTTTTGTAATGCTCCAAGAGTTTGCGCAACAGCTTGAATCACGGATTCTTCGTCAATATCGCCAACGACAGCTATTTCTATAGGGCCATGACTAAACTCTGGAGTTAACCAAGCTTTCACTTCATTCAAATTACGTTGTAGTGTAATCTCCTTTTCAGGTAAGCCAAATCGTGGGTCATTGCCTGCAATTTTACGTGGTATAATCGTCTCAAGTGGACCCTCTGGATTGTGGTTAATTGAATTATAAAGTTCATCTATGTGTTTTTGTGCAACGCGAGCAGCTTCGGGTCTGTAACCTGGATCTGTGATGTAGGCTGCAAGAAGTTGGAATTCGAGCAGTAAGTCATCCTTATTGGTCACGCCACTAAAGCTGAACGCATCTGAATTAACTCTAAAGGAAGCTCCAACATTTTTCCCAGCGAGTATACGCTCTAAGTCATCTTGGCTATGCTTTCCTAGTCCTCCAAGGGAGAATGTTAGGTTAGAATATAAACCAAGTCCTGGCTTTGATTTCGGTTCAGTGAGTTTGCCTGCACCAATTCGCACAGATACTCTGATACGATTTGCTTCAAAGGGTGTTTTTTTGAAATTTAATTTAACGCCGTTTGAAAACTCAATTAATGAAAGATCTAAATCTTTAACTTTTCTATTTTGAACCACTTCACCAGAATTTCCAAACTTTGTGTAAGCAAATGAAGCTGTTTTAATACCGTCAGGTGCAATGAGTTTTACTTTACTAGAATTCAGATATGTCTGCTCAATTTCTTTATTCGGATCTCCATGAATAGTTGTATTTCCAGATACTACTATAGAGCGACCAGGAGCATTAAATGCAGTACGAAGTGCCTGCAAACAAGCGTCAGGTGTAATGGATTTTAATATAGGCTGATAAAGAGCTAAGTCTTGCTCGGGGCTTGTGTATACTTGTTTTGATGCAAGAGAGTCTACTAAGGAATCTGCTAGATCGCTTGAATGGCGGGTTGAGCTACTCGCTACCGCTTGATTTAGATCGTTTTGAATTGTTGCCACAATCTCAGCTAATTCGCTCTGACTGAATCCATAATTAAGTGCACGGCGAAGTTCTTGCTCTGCTACTTCGAGTGAATTTTGCCAGCGTTTTGGATCTGAGGTAAGTAGGATGCTAGCTGATTTGAAAAATTGGTAATTTTCTTCAACACCCACTTCCGCTTCGTTGAAAGGTGCGTTCTCTTTTTTCGCTAGTATTGCTAGTCGGCGATTAAGAATCGCACAGGCTATATCACGAATTAATTTATCGTTTCTTTGTTTAGCATTATCTGGCGTATAAATATAAGGCGTAATAACATTTATACTTATGTGGGTAGAAGAAGCATCAGGTTGTGGGTCAAACTTCGTTTTTAGACCGGTGAAATTTTCAATAGTACCAAGGTTTGGCTCTGGCTGTGCTTTGCCGTGTGCGTTAACGGTTGAAAAAGTAGATTTAATAATCGGTTCAATTGCTTCTTTGGTAGTATCACCAGCAACAATTACAATGATACGCTCTGGTCTATACCAGGTTTGGTAAAGATCGATGAATTGATCTCGTGTCGCGTGTTCTATTACGGAGCTTTCACCGATTGGTAGTCGTTTAGGAAGCAGTGACTGTGGTAGTATAAATTCAAAGGTGTTTACAAATTGACGGTATGATGCTGAATCACGCGCTCTTTTTTCACTAAGAATGATAGGTTTTTCTTTGGTTATCATCTCAGGCGTTAGAAGCAATTTATCAGCCATGTCGGAGAATACCTCTAAGCCTTCTTTTATCGTAGTGGGCTTTGTGTCTGGTAATTCAATTTTGTATACCGTTCTATCAAAAGTCGTGTAAGCATTTGTATCTCCACCAAAACTCATTCCTAGTCTTTGGAAGTATTCGACAAGGGTTCCGGGTGCATGATGAAGACTTCCGTTAAATGCCATGTGCTCTAAGTAGTGGGCTAGACCCCGCTGATCGTTCTTTTCCATGAGGGAACCGCTCAACACAAGCATACGTAGTGAAATGCGATCATGGGGCTCGTGATTAGGTTCTATAACGTATCTTACACCGTTTTCTAATTGACCAAATATTACCTGGGGATCTGCTTTTAAATCACTTGTGTCCTGCGGGAAGCTTGCTGCTAAGGCACACGTAGTAACACAGAGCGCTAAAATTGTTAGATAGGTGAAACGAGTTATAAAACGCATGCGAATTAGACTAATAAGAGGTTAATTAGTTGCTCAGATATACCATAAATCCTGATAAAATCTTTAATTATTTGCGATAACAATTGATTGCTCCCTAAGGCAGTGTTTTGGCAAACTAAGTAATACAGATGATTTGGCTCTATAGATTATTATATCCCTTAGGATTTATACTTCTTTTACCTTCGTATCTTATGAGAATGCGTAGAAGAGGTGGCTATGGTCATCATTTTAGTCACCGATTTGGTTTGCATTCTAATTCTATCAATTGGCCTATTGGAAAATCACGTATTTGGTTACAGGCTGTTAGTGTTGGAGAAGTTCTGGCGGTTGCTCCTCTACTTGAAGTTCTTAGTAAACAGGGGGTAAGTGTTTACTTAACGACAACTACTAGCACCGGTTTTAAACTAGCGAACGATAAATATAAGCATTTGTGTGTTGGTATAGGTTATTTTCCAATCGATTTTATTTTATTTTCACAGGTAGCTTGGAATCGAATTAATCCAGATCTTTCAATTCTTACAGAAGGTGAGCGCTGGCCAGAACATTTAGCTCAGGCTAAAAAGCGAGAAGTTCCAGTGATTAATATTAACGCACGTTTATCGGATAAAAGCTTTTCAAGACTTAGTTCTTTAAAAAAGTTTCTACCTTCGGTTGTGGGTTTAATGTTAAATGATTTAACTTATATACTCCCTGTTTCAAAGCGTGATGAGGAACATTTCAAGTCACTGGGGGTTGATCAGAAAAGATTAATTACCACAGGCAATATAAAACTAGATGTATCTATTAATTCTGAAACTTCTGAAGCTAAAGAGGTTTTAAGAAAAGAATTAGGATTGAATTCAGGTGTTATTCTCCTTGGGTCTTCTACATGGCCTGGGGAAGAGGAGCTTTTGATTGAAGCCCTTAAGTACTTGAGAGCTCATGGTATAGCTTGTTCTTTGCTATTAGTTCCTAGGCATGCTGAGCGTCGGGATGAAATTAAGAAGCTTATTCAAAAAAGCGGCTTACGTTATCACATTCGAACATCTGGTTTAGCTATAGCACCCGTTGATGTGGCTCTAGCAGATACAACAGGTGAATTAAGGAGGTTAACTCAGTTAGCAGAAATTGTTTTTATTGGTAAAAGTACGTCGCCTCATACAGAGGGACAAACACCCGTAGAAGCTGCTGCTTTAGCTAAACCTATTATTGTCGGACCTGGTATGGCTAATTTTAAGACGATTGTTTCTGAGTTAGTTCAATTAAATGCAGTTGTTCAGTTGAAAACTTCAGATCAACTTTCAATCACGCTTCTTTCACTCTTGAAAGACGAAGGTAAGCAACGCGCTCTAGCTTCCAATGCTTATAGCTGGTACAGTCAAAACGGTGGAGCAGTAGAGAGAACTACTAAGGTGATCTTAAAAAAATTGAAAGATCGGTCTCAAGTGAGTTGAGCTTTGGGGTTATCTAAGATTTCAGGGCTATGATCACTCGTTGTTTCATCTGTACTATTCTCATCAGTGAGTGGATATAATTTCAAAAAGTCGTTATATTCAATTAACTCAAAGTTTCCTTCGTAGGTTTCAACAATAGCCGTAAGTGATTCAACCCAATCACCAGAATTTAAATAGTGAACACCATTAATATGTTTATCTGCAGGGGTATGGATATGGCCGCACATTATACCATCGCATTTTCGTTCACGTGCTAGATCAGCTATATGCGTTTCAAAGTTTGAGATGTGACTTACCGCTTCTTTAACGCGTGCTTTAATAGCTTTACTTAATGACCAGTATTCTTTTCCTCTCCATGCTCTCCACATGTTATATGCGCGGTTAATCTTTAAAAGTAGATTGTAACCCCAATCTCCTAAGTGAGAAATAAATACAAAGTTTTTAGTTACGGAATCAAATATATCACCATGAAGTACGAGATACTTCTTGTCGCCTGATTCATGAATATAGTCTTCGACAATTTGAAGATTTTCAAAATCAAGAGGAAGAAATTTAGCTAAGATGTCATCGTGATTTCCACGTAAGTAAATTACGTGAGTATCTCGTTTCTCAAGCATTTTGAGAACAATACGAATAAAGCGGGTGTGAGCTTTAGTCCACTGTCCACCACGCTTTAATTGCCATCCATCAATAATATCGCCATTTAGAATAAGTTTTTCGCATCTAACGTGACGAAGGAAGTGGTTAACTTCAGCTGCCTTACTTTCAGCCGCTCCAAGATGTATATCTGATAGAATTACAGTTTTAACACGTAATTTAGCCATGGTATTCTTTCATTAAAGCATGAGTGAAAACGACTCGTCTTGAGTCTTATTACGTGATGCTTTTAGTTTTTCTTTTTTATCTAAATGCTTTGAAGAACAAGCTATACGAAGACTGCGGCTTACTACTTCAACTTTTATCGTAGCACCACTTTGGTGACTTTCTCCATCTGTGTGTATAATACCTGAATCTTTTCGAGTAATAGTAAAATGACGACCTTCTAGTCTTTTAACAAAGATGCTTTTATCAATTGTTCCTAAAAATAGTTTAGATGCTAAGGACAGTGCTCCTGTGATACCTATAGGTTTGATCGCTACAAGATCAAGAAGTCCATCATCGACTTCTGCTTTAGGTGCAATGATTGCACCGTTTCCGTATTGATTCGAATTTGCTATACTAATTAAGAGTATATCTAAGGGGTAGGTGTAACCATCGGATTCAACTATGCAATGCTCTGTTTTACGACCCAGGAAAGCTTGTATTGCAGCTTTAGTATATGAGGGAAGGCCACGCTTTGGTAGTAGATTAAATCGCTGACTCACATCTGCATCTAACCCTAATCCCATAACGTTAAAAAAAGGAAGCCCATTAACATTACCTGTATCAATGGTTTTGATATAAGAGCTTTTTGATGTAGCAATTTTCAATGCTTCAATTGGATTGCTAGGTAATTTTAGAAAACGAGCTAGTCCATTGCCAGAGCCACAAGGAATAAGACCAAGAGCAGCTTTTTGGTGTAGCAGTGCTTGTGCAACTTCATTCATTGTGCCATCTCCACCTACAGCAACAATACGTTCAAAGCCTTCTTTTAAGGCATCTTTAGCAAGCTTGGTTGCATGGCCCGGTCCTTCTGTTAGAACAATGGTTGAATTTAATTTATTCTCTTTGCAAAAGGTCTCTATGACTGGATGCAAACGTGCAGCACTTCTGCGTCCAGATTTGGGGTTAATAATAAAGTAAATTTTCATTATTTTGAGGTGCTATAGCTTAATTTTTAATCAAATGATCGATGATTGTATAAGCAGCTTTAGGTTGAGATAGTTCACATATAGAACTATGCCACTGCTTCCAGAGAGTACCTGAATCTTTGAACGCAGCTTTCAAAGACTTGATAACTTCTTCAGGTGTTTGTGATAACGATCCAATATTTCTTCTGCGGAGTAATTCGTAGTTACCTTCTTCTTGCCCTGGTACAATTTGATTAACGATCATAGGGCAACAAGCAGCTATTGCTTCTTGAGTGGTCGCACCACCTGCTTTACTTACAACGACATGGTGCGTCATGAGCAACTTGGGTATTTCATTTGTCCAGCCAAGAATTGTAGCTGGTCTAGAACGTCCCTGTGCCTTTGCTATGAGTATATTTTTTAAGTTTTCGTCTCTACCTACGGCACATGTAATTTCCCATTCACTTTGGTCAAGTAGTGCACTTGCCGTTTCCTCAGCAAATCGGGTACCGGAATTGATAATGTATAGAACTCTAGGAGATTGATTGTTATCTAGGCTAGGGCGTATGATAGTTTTAATATTATGGGCAAAGTAAGGATTAACCGGAAACCCTGTCGTGTGGATCTTAGTTGCATCTACACCTTTAGAAATCATGAATGCTCGTGAATCCTCATTAGGTACAAACCATCCCTGAGCACCTGCTTTCCACCAAAGTGAATTTATACTAATAGAATCAGTAACAATACTGTAATGCGGCACCGAAATTTTATTATATTGTCTTAATTTTTCTATTAAAAATGAGTAAACAGGGTATGTGCTGCATATTACATCTGGATTTTCCTCATTAATAATCTTAAGTAATGTATTTCTTTCGGTCTTTAGTGAGGAAATCACCTTTGGAATTATTGATGAGTGATCCATCCAGCCATAAATGGTGCTCCATAAATAAGGAAATTTGTTGATTGTTTGTATATATAACTTGCGACTGACTTGATTTATCTTCGGTGAAACAATACTAAACAAATCAACAACTTTGCATGCGTCTGGATTTTTTTCTTTATACGCATTAGCCAGTGCGTATGCAGCAGCATTGTGTCCTTCGCCATATCCAGCTGTTAAGATTAGGATTTTTAGCGGTTTATTTATAGTTATATCGGACTGTGGTGCGTAGGTCATCAGCTTCGGGGTAGTGTGCTATTAAACTTATTTACAATATCGGATAATTGCTTTTCAAAATGTTGAATTACAATTTCCCATGACTGACTCTTAATTGATTTATGGGCCTCATCTCCAAGGCGTTTTCGTAATGCCAGGTCGCTTATTAGAGTAGTTGAAGCTCTAATGAATTCGTCATCATTACCTAGAGCGACAGCTAGGCCATTGGTACTGTTTACTACAAATTTACGTGTAGCTGCATAGTCAAAAGAAAGTGTAGCTAGACCACTTGCCATCGCTTCAGTAAGTACGTTACCGAATGTTTCTGATAAGCTAGCATGAATATAGATATCGGCTGATGCGTAATGCTGAGCTAGATTTTCGCGTGAAACAAAGCCTGTGAAGATCGCATGAGGAAATTCTTTTTCAAGACGCGATTTGAGTGGTCCATCTCCAACCATGACAAAGCGGGCATTAGGTGCAATTGCTTGCATGCGTTTATAAGCTTTAAATAAAAGCGTATAATTTTTTTCAGGTGCCATTCGTCCTACGTGTAAAACTACAGGATCATCTGGCTTAGCGCCCCAATTAGCTCTTAATTCTTCAGATCTTCTTTGAACACCAAATTGTGTTGAGTCTACACCACGCGATAATATTGCTAAATTTTTAAACCCTTCTGCGTTTAATTCTTCAATGAGCTCTTCCGTAGGTGTGAATGTCGCTAAAGTTCTGTTATGTACATGCCGTAACCACCAAATAGCTACATTTTTAAAAGCGCCTATACCGTAATGTTTCGTATAGGTATGAAAGTTCGTATGAAAGCTAGAGGTTACTGGGATTTTTAACTTTTTTGCTACACTGATTGCAGACGCTCCAAGTGGACCTTCAGTTGCGACATGGACTAAATCAGGTCTATCGTTAGACCAATATTTTTTTAATTTACCATGTGCTGGAAGACCTAGACGTAATTCAGGATATTTTGGTATAGGAAGGCCAGGTAATGAAATTTCTTTAATCTCAGAATTTTTCTCACGTTGAGCTAAATCACTTCGGGTTGGTCTATAAACGGTAACGTTGTGACGTCTAGAAAGTTCTCTAGTAATGACTCCAAAAGTCATTGCTACACCGTTAATTTCAGGCGGGAAAGTTTCAGTTACAAAGGCAATTTTCACATGTGTATGTTAACGGGTGTATACCACATTAACTTATTCACATGGCTATTGCGTGACGCTTATGTGACAATAAGGCTACAATCAGAGTGATTATAACGGTAACTTGATTGTAACAAATCGTGAAATCTCACTTAGTTATTAACTAGTATGTACGGCTAGGCATTCATAAAGAACGCGCGAACCAGCGAAGCTTTTGCTGGACGTAACTATGATTGAAAAACCGGGAATACTAAAGGTGTGTCCTGCTGCTAGATTTGTGCTAAGTTTAGGATCTTTTTCGAGTGTTTTGGTCCACTCGGTGTCTGGGCCTAATACATATGTGGAATTAGGAGTGCTTAGTACGCTAAACGAACTAACCTTAGATCCGTCTGCTGGGGCAGATATTATGTGCTGAGCTTGATTAACATCATGCGTAGCTTGGGCTGTTTTGACTTCAAGTCTGATCATCCGAGCGACAGATTCAGGTCCTACATCTCCTAAGCCGGAACTTACCCAGTCAAGTAGCTGGTTTCTAACTGCATTTAAATCTGTTGCCCCCGATATAGGTTCAATACCACCACTTTTTTTAATAGCCTTAAATAAGCTAGAAATTTCTTTTAAATAGATATTTTTTTGAGCACCAGGAATGTAGTACATGACTACAAGGTGAACAGGCTTTTCGTCAGCAGCTTGGTAGTTGACGCCTTGAGCTGACCATCCAATAGCGCAGAATAGTTCACCTTCTTCTTTTCTTCCACGAACATGAGGTACTGCTACACCTAAACCTATGGCTGTATTGCCTTCTTGTTCTCTGCGAACTACTTCATCACCAGCATCTAAACCAGATTCAATGTTTGGGTTCGCGTCTAAAATTCGAGCTAAAAATGCGAGTACACGAGCTTTATCGGCTCCCTCGGGTAATTCGAATAGACGACCGTCTTGAAGTGCTGTAAGGATGCTACGCATAAGAATGAGATAATGTAATTAGACCAGTGTCTGCTATCAGTCCATTCCGAATCTGCGATAAAACCAAGACTTAACAACATGAGTCAATAAGCTATAGAGTAATGCAAATAGCGCTAGCCAAGCAAAGAATACAGCTGGCAATGGCACTAGTCCTATGTAAGAGGCTAATGGTGAGTAAGGAAGCCATGCTCCGATTGCCATAATCAGAACGGTTGTAAATAGCATCACGGTACTAGCTCTACTTTGGAAGAACGGAATCTTTCTCGTTCTTATAATGTGAACAATAAGCGTTTGAGTAACCAATGATTCAACAAACCAAGCTGTATGGAATAGCTTTTCATAATGCTCTTTATCTAAGGAACTAACTCCAGGTAGCTCCCACGCTTTACAATTAAAATAGTAGAGCATTAGGAAAAATGTAGCATAATCGAAAATCGAGCTTATGGGTCCTATAAAGAACATGAAGTTTTGAATACTCTTAATGTTCCAACGTCTTGGTTTTTCAGTATACTCTGCATCAACATTGTCTAGGGGGATGCCTACTTGTGATACATCGTAGAGTAGGTTATTTACCAGAACTTGGATTGGTTCCATTGGTAGGAATTTTAACATGAAGCTACTTCCTAGATAGCTGAACATGTTTCCGAAATTGGAACTAGCACCCATCTTAATATACTTAATGATGTTTCCGAAAACTTTGCGTCCTTCTAGTATACCTTCATCTAATACAAGTAAGCTCTTTTCTAAAAGAATTAAATCAGCTGATTCCTTAGCAACGTCTACAGCGGTATCTACTGAAATACCTACGTCTGCAGCTTTCATTGCTAATACGTCGTTAATTCCGTCACCCATGAAGCCAACGACATGACCTTTTGAGCGTAGCACTTTAATTACTTTTTCTTTTTGATCAGGGGTTAATCGTGCTAGGACATTACATTTTGATACTTCATCGGCGAAGGCTTCCTCAGATAGCTGTGAGAGTTGAGGGCCGGTAATAATTTTAGAGATATCTAAGTGTACGTCCTCACATACCTTACGTGTTACTAGCTCATTATCTCCAGTTAATATTTTTACACTTACACCAGCTTTTTGAAGAGCTTCGATTGCTCGAGCAGAGGTTTCTTTTGGAGGATCAAAAAATGCTACATAACCTAGTAAAATTAGCTCAGATTCATCTTGTACGCTAAAGCTTTGCTTTGATCGATCAAACTCTCGGTATGCAATCGCTAAAACTCGGTAGCCTTGAGCACTTAAACTGCGATATTCATCTAAGATATCATCACGGATTAGTTGAATGAGTGGATTGATATCCTCATCAACTTGATAGTTTTCGCATGCATTAATGATCTCTTCAACGGCACCTTTACAAATAAGTACGTGACGATCTTCGTAGTCTATAACTACAGACATGCGTCTACGTTTAAAGTCGAATGGAATTTCATCAACTTTGCGGCAATTACGTTCTACGTCTAGGTCGCTGTGTGAGAGTATGGCTCTATCTAATAGATTACGTAGACCTGTTTGGTAGAAACTATTCATGTAGGCATATCTTAGTACGTCTTCACTAATGCGGTTAGTTACGTCTACATAGCGCTCTAAAACTACATGGTCTTGAGTTAATGTACCTGTTTTATCAGTACATAAAATATCCATAGCCCCGAAGTTTTGAATAGCGTGAAGATGCTTAACAATAACTTTCTTTCGGGACATCATGAGTGCGCCTTTAGAAAGACACACGGTCATAATCATCGGTAGCATCTCAGGTGTTAGACCTACGGCTACTGATAGTGCAAACATGAGTGCTTCTAACCAGTGGTGTTCTCCATGTTCTTTAAAGCCTATAATTAGGAATACAAAAGATACCATTACCACCATGAAGCGAATCATTAGCCATGTAAAACTTTGAACACCTTTATCAAAGCTTGTAGATTCGCGCTTTGAGAGAAGCTTTTCTGCTAATGAGCCAAAATAGGTGTTCGAGCCTGTGGCTAGTACTATTGCTCGAGCTGAGCCGCTGAGTACATTGCTACCCATGAAAACAGCATTCGTACATTCAAAAGAAACTCGGTTAGCTGGCTGTGTACTATCAGCTGATTTTTCTACTGGCATTGATTCGCCTGTTAGGGCTGATTGCGTTACGAAAAAATCTTTAGCTGTTAATATGCGTAGGTCTGCAGGTATGATACTTCCGGCTGCAAGAATAACGATATCCCCGGGAACTACTTCATCGAGAGGAATTTCAGTTTCTTTACCATTGCGAACAACTATGGCATTCGTTTTCACCATTTTCTGTAGTTTTTCTACAGCATGTGAAGATCGTCTTTCTTGTACGTAGGAAAGAATTACGCTGAGAAGTACCATACCAGATACAACAAAGGTAGAGGGTAAGTCTCCCGTTATGTAGCAGAGTGCTGCTATAATTAATAGTTGTATAACTAGAGGATTCTTACACCTCTCAAAAATATCTTGGATGATTGATTTCTTTTTCCCCGCTGCGACTGTATTAGCACCTACTTTTTTAAGTACATCACTTGCTTGTTCGGATGTGAGGCCACTAGCAGAGCTAGAAAGCTGACTAAAAAGTTCAGCTTCAGTTATAGTATATAGCGCTGTGTTTGTTGGTGAGCTAGGCATTGGATAATAACAGATGAGCGGGTATATCGTGCAGTGACATGCCTCATAACTACGCAAACCGCTCTTAAGAATGCCGCAAGCAGTAAAATAGGGGTTATACAAAATTTACTGTTTTTAAGACTATGTAACTCAATTGTAATAAGACATGAATTTAATCGTTTTTAGACTTAATTTGAGGTTGCAGTGTATGTGTTAAATTGGCTAATTTCTTTACTTTTAGGGGATGCTATCGCACGGTCCAAAACGCTTCTATACTCCACACTCGCTAGAGTTTTGGTTTGAAAGGTTAGAAAATGACTGGGCGGATGCTTTTTCTGCTGAACAGCTAGAGGAAGGCAGACGTATTTACCGTGAAGGAGAGGTAAGGGAATTAGAACTAACTGATAAAGACGCTATCATTCATCGCCGTATTGATAAAAAAGATGAATATGCAGTCATAGAGTGGCCTGAATCAGGTATAACAGTTAGATCTTCCTCAACAGATAAGGAATTAGCTCATGCCTTAGCTGTAGCTGGACTACATGAGATTGAAGAGCTTGTTGCTGACGAAATCTCTCCTCTTCCAGACGGGTCCAGGCGTCCAGCTGGGTCGATTGTACTGGACCATACACCTAATCGAGCAAGTCCTTTAAATTCTCAACAGCGACCTTCTAGTCTAGGCATAACAAGAGCACTTGTTTTAGTATTTAAGACAAAATCGGCAGGATTAACATTTCAGGCTTTTTGGGCCGATACTTCAGGGAAAAATAGGGTTCCTGCTTTAGGACGTGAATCACATGGAGAGGGTATAGCTCATGTTACTTCTGGAGAACGTGCAAAACTCATAGGACTTGCTTCTTATGCTCGTAAAGCGCACTTCCATTATGATCAAGATACGGGTGTTTATCTGTTAGAGTCTTTAGTAGAGATACCTAATTTTCTTAAAGTTACACTTCCTGCATGGCGTAAAATATTTAATGTAGAGCTTGATGATAGGTCCGAGAAATTACTTAAAGGAACAAGAGTAATTGAATTAGAAGCTGTAGCTGAAAGACGCTCACCAACCGGTAATGGATCAGCTAATGATGTAGGTCTCAACTTACGATGGATTTTTAGAGCTGGTGAGAGAATGCTTACAGATACCGAAATTGCTGTTCTTTTGAAACGGAATGGGGGACCAGTAATTTTACCTAATCTTGGTATAGTTTCACTACCTGCTGATAAGTGGAATTCCTACGTAACATGGAATAAAAACTTAGATGATATTCCCTCAGCGGAAGGCTTGCCTCCTTATATTGTTTTTTCACTTTTTAACGATGCTCGTCTTAAGGTGACATTGTCTGATGAAGTATCTGCTTGGAGAAAAAATGTACTAGATCCAGATACAAAATCTCCAGTTCTTAAAGATTGGCTAAGGCCTTATCAAAAAAGAGGCGTCGAGTGGTTGCATCATCTCTGTGAGGTGGGATGTCATGGTTTACTTGCTGATGAAATGGGATTAGGTAAGACGATACAAATTTTGTCTTTATTGGATGCTCGTCGTATTGAAAATAAAGCAAGTCTTGTTGTATGCCCAGCGAGTGTGGTTCCAGTTTGGAGAGAAGAGATAAATAAATTTTTTCCAGACTTACAGGTTGATATATTAAAATCTGGTCATGATTTTAGTTCACATACAAAACCTGTTGTATGGTTAGCAAGTTACACGCAGCTGCGTAAGCATCGTAGTCTTCTGGATAATTATGATTTTGCGTATGTGGTATTAGATGAGGGGCAATTTATTAAGAATCCGGATGCGAAAGTAACGCAGACATGTTTTGCTATAAAAGCTAAGCACCGAATTGTACTAACAGGTACTCCGCTTGAAAATCGGCAACTCGATTTATGGAGTATTTTTAGATTTTTACTACCTGGCTTATTGGGCTCTAGATCAAGTTTTGAATCCTCTTTGAATAGTGACCGGGAAGGTACCTTAGTTCGTTTACGTGCACAATTAGCTCCTTTCATTTTGCGACGCACTAAACGTGAAGTTGCTCAAGAGCTCCCGCAGAAGGTTGAAATGGATTTGATATGTCCTTTAACGGACGTTCAAAAAGCAGAATATGCGAGAATCTGTTCAGAAGGATTGTCTCGTCTTGGTGATGATGTGGGTGCTGCGATGCGTGAAAAATCTTTTGGCTTTTTGGCTCTACTAACAAGGTTGCGTCAAACATGTTGCGATCCAGATATGTTACCATGGTTAAATTCACCACTGAGTGATTCAGGTAAAATTAACCTCCTTATGGAGAAATTGGTAGAAGTCGTTAGTAGCGGTCACAAAGTAGTTATCTTTTCGCAATTTGTGCTTTTACTTAATCGCGTGCGAGCTGCACTCGTACAACATTTCCCAGATTTGGCTAGATATGAGTTAACTGGTATGACTCTTGATCGTCAAAAGCCTGTACGTGATTTCCAAGCAGCATCAGGTGCTGCTGTGATGCTTGTATCGCTTAAAGCAGCGGGTACAGGTATTACGCTTCACGCAGCTGATTATGTATTTTTATTGGATCCATGGTGGAATCCAGCTGTCGAGGCCCAAGCAGTAGATCGGGTGCACCGCATAGGCCAGACTAATACAGTGTTTGTCTATCGTATGGTGACGGCAGGTACCGTTGAGGAACGTATCCAGATATTAAAACAATCAAAGCGTGATATGTTTGATCGATTAATTGATGGTATTGGTGGTGACTTCGATCTGAGCAGACACTTTACATCACTAAAGAGTTTGGTTCAGCTAACAGAAAATGCAGAGACTGAACAAGTCACATAATCTTTAGGCCATATCTGCTTCCTGGGGACGGTCGTAAAAGATTCGTATTTCTGAGGTTTGATTAGGGAGTAATTCCTTGGCGCGTTTTAAAGCTAAGCGAGTGGCTGCAGTTGGATTTTGCTGTGCAGGGAATAAGTTTTCTTCACCTATTTGTTTTAATAGACCGCTTCTTCTTAAAACCTGAGTGACATCTGGATTGCTGCCACTTATTATTAAGTGCCTTCCCGTTTTTCTTAGAAAATCATGAAGTGTTTCTATAGCCATCACTGTTGACGCATCGAGATGGCGAGCGTTTTTCATGCGTAATATAAATACACGTATATTTTCATTTTCAGCTAAGCATCTTACTTGTTCTTGAAAGAGATCTGCTGCTCCAAAAAAGAGTTCCCCCTCTACGTGTATTATAGAAATTTGATTATCCGGTCTTTTTGCGGGGTCGTTTAATTCGGTTAATGCACCACTGTCATCAATCATGTATTCTACAAGTGTAGGTGTTGAGGTTTGTTGTAAAAATAGTGCGAGTGATACACCTATGCCTATATAAATTGCTGTGTCTAATTTGAATAATAGACAGGATATAAAAGTAACTAGAAATACGATTAAGTCTGATCGGGTAGAACGGCACGCAATTTTAATTTGATGCGTATTTATCATTTTAAAGCCTACGCGAATAAGATGAGCGGCGAGAGCGGCAACAGGTATGTAATTGAATATAGGAGTTACAAAAAGTAGTATAAGTATAACAACCAAGCTACTAAGCATAGACGCTAATTGTGTTGCAGCACCGCTTTGATAGTTAACAGCTGATCTAGCAAAAGAAGATGAGCCAGGTACTGCACCAAATAACGCACAGCCAATATTTGCGACACCCATTCCTATTAACTCTTGGTTAGGTTCGATTTTTTGTCCGCTTCGTGCTGCAAGGCCTTTTGTTATGGAAGCAGCTTCGAGCATACCTAAAATTGCTATAGCTATAGCAGTACCCGCTAATTCAGTAATTAGTTTTGCGTTTTGCGTTCCATAGTGGAAGCCAGCAAAAGCTGGTATGACTGCTGTTAATGCACCTTCGTCATGAACAAGTCTAAAGGGTAGTGTTGCAGAGTGTCCAAAAAGACCTGGCATGTGGGCATAGGCAAAAGCACCAAGAGCTAATGTTGTTAAACCAATTAAAGCCTCGGGCCATGAGGGTTTAAGTTTTTTTACTATGAGAAATACAACGAAAGTTAATATTCCTATAAGTATAGAGGGGAATTCAACTCTTACATTAGCAAGACTACGCACCGCTCTCCATACGTCTGTAATGAATCGATCGCGTGGATCTTCTGAAAAGCCTATGATATTATGTAACTGACTTGCGATAAGTACTACACCAATACCGGTGCTGTAACCAACAACCACTGATCTAGATATAAATTTCGTAATTTCGCCAAAGTTTAGCAGGCCTGCTAGTAGCTGAATAAAACCAATCATCGCGCCTAAATAAATAGCTAGCTGCAGGGGTGCTAGACCTGTTGCATTCGTATATGAAGCTATAGTTGCAGCAACAATTAAACTAATTGAGCTAGTTGGTCCAAATACGTGATGTCTTGATGAAAAAAATAAAGAACCAATGAAACCTCCAATAATAACGGCTGCTATAACAGGAGCAGGAGGAAGATTTAAAATAAGTGAAAAGCCGATAGCTTGTGGAATAGAAACGAGAGTTAATGTTGCTGCTGCAATTAAGTCTGATTTGAATTTATTCCATGAGTACTTTTTTAATTCATCAATAAAAGGTAGCCTAACTTTAAACATATTGGTACTCAAAGCCGCTACTTCGTCAGTGATTTGGTTTAATTCGGCTAATGGTTCAATTTCCATGAGAGGTACTGGGAATTTATGTCCTATCCTTAGTATAGACAATAAGCTATATTTAAAATTTAGACTGAATTCTTACGGTTCTGTTATGTTCTACCAACTTATTGATATTTAGATGTTAAGGGCGTTTTAAGTATAAATTATACTTTATAAATCATATATAGAATATTGATATTAGTTACCATGAACGTCACAAATCCTTAACATGATTGTAACAAAAGTAATTTATAATTAAGTTTATTAAGTTATTTTTAATTATTAGTTCACATTTAAAGAGTCAGTAACGTTTTGCAATTCATTATACAGTAATAATTTATAAAATAATGCAAAATGTTTCTCATCAGTCTAAAATTACTTCGATATCCAATAAATCGAATTTATTACCTGAATTAGGTTTTAAAACGTTAAGCTATATAGGTGCCTTAGTGATTTTAGTTTTGATCGTTTTAGTTGGATACGAATTATACGACAAATCTAGAATCTCATTACACCAATTTGGAGTTGGATTTGCACATACAACGACCTGGGACCCTGTAGCAGATATTTACGGTGCCTTACCGTTTATTTATGGTACCTTGGTTTCATCGGTATTGGCTCTCTTAATAGCACTTCCCTTGGGTGTAGGGAGTGCTCTTTTTGTTACAGAAATAGCACCTGTTAAATTTAGACAACCGATTGTTTCTACCATTGAGGTGCTAGCCTCTGTACCTAGTGTTATTTATGGTTTGTGGGGTATATTTGTATTAATCCCCTGGATGCGCGATCATGTATATCCAGGATTGCAGGAATTTTTTGGTTTCCTTCCTTTGTTTAAGGGGCCGATCTATGGAGTAAGTATGCTCTCTGGGGGAATTGTAGTAGCAGTTATGATACTACCAATTATTACTTCTTTCTCGCGTGAAATACTTCGTGCAGTACCTGATATTCAGCGAGAGGCAGCTTATGCTCTAGGTGCAACACGTTGGGAAGTTATTCAAATAGCAGTTCTTAGTTATGCTAAACGTGGACTTTATGGTGCGGGTATTTTGGGTCTTGGTCGTGCCTTGGGGGAAACCATGGCAATCACTATGGTGATTGGAAATAGTCCCAAAATTAGTTCTTCGTTATTTGCTCCTGGGTACACTTTAGCAAGTGTCATAGCCAATGAATTTACAGAGGCTACCACTGATATGCATTTAAGTTCATTATTTGAACTTGGTTTGGTGCTTTTAGTTATAACTCTTATTGTTAATGCTGTCGCTCAACTTATCTTAAGGCAGTTGAGTGTAATAAAATTAGAAACTGCCTAATGAATATTAGTTCTCAATATTTAAATCAGCAGTCTACCACTGGTAACTTTAAGGTTTCTAGACGTTTTAAGAATGGATTTATCACAATAGTATTGGGTTTGGCTACCTTGCTTGTGCTAAGTCCACTTATATCAATGCTTTATTTTTTAGTTAAAGAGGGTGCTTCTTCTTTAAGTTTGGATTTTATTACTCAATTACCTAAGCCCACGGGTGAATTAGGTGGAGGTATGGCTAATGCTATTGTGGGTTCATTAGTTCTCTTGATTATAGCAAGTATAATTGGAGTGCCGTTAGGTATTCTTGGAGGTATCTATTTAGCTGAATATGGTAATAAAAAAATAGTTCCTTGGGTGCGATTTACTGCAGATATACTTAATGGTATTCCATCAATTGTTTGGGGAATGGTTGTCTATGCCGTTTTAGTTATACCTTTCAAAACTTTTTCTGCATATGCAGGTGGTGTTTCCTTAGGCCTAATTATGATTCCTCTAATCATGCGAACAACAGAAGAAGTGTTACTTCTTGTTCCACAAGGTTATCGTGAAGCTGGTTATGCACTAGGTCTATCTCAGTGGAGAATTATTTTTTCTATTACGCTTAGAACTGCACGTAAGGGTATTCTTACTGGTGTTTTAGTAGCAATAGCTCGTGTATCTGGAGAGACGGCTCCTTTACTGTTCACAGCTTTGGGTAATGTTTCTTGGAGCCATAATTTAGCTCAGCCAATAGCTGCGCTACCAATTCAAATATATACATATGCAATTTCACCTTACGAGGATTTGCATCATCAGGCCTGGGCTGGCGCTTTGATTTTAATGTTTCTTGTTTTAAGTATAAATATAATCGCGAGGTATATATCGCGTAGAAAAGCGTATAATTAAACGTATGAACGCAATAGAAGAACTTAAAAATAAGATGTTTCTTGCTGCTAATGTCCAAAAAAACACTAAGCAGCAAACGACTGCTTTTGAGATTAAAAATCTCAAACTTTGGTATGCATCACATCAGGCTCTTTTTGATATTTCAATTGATCTACCTGCTAATCAAGTGACTTCAATTATAGGTCCTAGTGGATGCGGTAAGTCTACCTTTCTAAGGGCATTAAATCGTATGCATGAAGTAACCGATGGTGCTCGTATGGAAGGTTCTGTAAAATTATTTGGAGAAGACTTGTACGCTAAAAATGTTGAGGCTTCATATGTTAGAAGACGCGTTGGTATGGTGTTTCAGAAATCAAATCCATTTCCTTCATTGTCGATAGCTGAAAATGTTTTAGTTGGACTCAAATTAAATGGAATTAGTGATATTAAAGTACTTAAGCAACGACTCGAAGAATCGTTGCGATTGGCAGCACTTTGGGATGAAGTGAAAGATAATTTGAATAGACCGGGAGTTAGTCTCTCTGGTGGACAACAACAGCGCTTATGTATTGCTAGAGCTTTGGCAGTTCAGCCAGATGTATTGCTTATGGATGAACCTTGTTCGTCTCTTGATCCTATTGCTACAATGAGGATAGAAGATCTTATACAGTCATTAAAGGATAAGATTTCTATAGTTATTGTTACTCACAATATGCAACAGGCCTCACGTTGCTCTGATAGAACAGCATTTTTCTACTTAGGTCGTTTAATAGAATATAGCGATACGCGATCTATTTTTACTAATCCAATAAATCCTCAAACTGAGGCGTATGTATCTGGAAGGTTTGGTTAATACTTATGAGCCACTACACTGAAGAAATGAATGTTTTGAAGCAGACTTTGCTTTCGATGGCGAGTCATGCAGAAACATCAGTAGCACGTTCTATTAGAGCTTTGGTTGAAAGAGATGATAATTTAGCGAAGCAAGTTATTGAAGATGATAATATTTTAGATGGGTTTGAAATTAAAGTAGATGATGTTGCAATACACTTATTAGCTAAAGCACCTCTTGCTACAGATTTGAGACTTACGGCTGTTGCTATGAAAATATCTCAAAATCTTGAAAGAGTTGGAGATGCTGCTGTCACTATTGCACGCAGATCAATTGAGCTAGGTGCTGAACCACAATTAAAGCCTTATGTAGATATTCCTCGTATGGCTACTATGTCACTAGGGATGCTAAATGATTCAATTGTATCGTTTATAAACAGAGAGCCTTTGAGAGCTAGAAATGTAATACCTCGAGATTCGGAAGTTGATGATTTGAATCACCAATTACAACGAGAACTAGCTAGTTATATGGTTGAAAGGCCTACGACTATTAGCCGTGCGTTAGCTCTTATGACGATATCTAAGAGTATTGAACGAATTGCTGATCATGCAACTAACATAGCTGAAGAAGTAGTGTATCTTTATGAGGCTGTAGATATTCGTCACCAAAATAAAAAAACTTTATGAAACCAAAAATTTTAATTGTAGATGATGAAACTGATGCACTCGAAGTATTAGGATTTAAACTTCGTGAAGCAGGTTTTAATCCCATATTTGCTAAAGACGGAACTCGTGCTTTAACAGCAGCTAAAGACGAGAAACCAGATTTAATGGTTCTTGATCTTATGTTGCCTGAAGTGGATGGTTTAGAGGTATGTAAGATATTGCGTCGAGATCCTCTTACAGCTACCATGCCAATTATCATGCTGACTGCGCGTGCAGCTGAAATGGATAGAGTCGTAGGCCTTGAATTAGGAGCTGACGATTATGTAACTAAACCATTTAGTCCACGGGAACTTGTATTAAGAATCCGTAAATTGCTATCTCGGAATAAAACTCCCGGCGATAGCAGTGGTTATATTAAAATTGGAGAAATTGAAATCGATGTGCCAACGCATGTTGTTAAAATTTCTGGACAGGAAATCGTTTTAACGCTTACTGAGTTTAATTTACTAGAAATTTTAGCAAAACGTAGAGGAAGAGTTCAGTCTCGTGAGCGTTTACTACAAGACGTTTGGGGTTATGAAAATCCGATTGATAGTAGGACTGTAGACACACATATGAGACGTTTAAGAGAAAAGCTTGGATCCTCAGCTAGTTATCTTGAAACAGTAAGGGGAGTAGGTTACCGCTTTATAGGTGAATAATTTAATAAGCTGATGTCGTTCTATTTAATAATCACGATTTTTATAGCTATAGTATCGTGCGTAGGCTGGATTATTGAGCGAAGTCGTGTTCACAAATTGGAAGCTGAAAAGACTGTTGAGCTTGAGCAACAACAGCTCTTGCGTGAGGCAGAATTAAAAGAACAGGCTTCTCGTACGATTACCTTATTTGATCGTATGATTGAGGGTGTCATTGTTTTAGACACAAAAGGAATTATTCGTCTAAGTAATAACGCTGCTGCATCGCTTTTTGGATTTAAAAATCCTGCTGTGGGTAGGAGTTTAATTGAGGTTGTTAGACACTATGAAATTACAGCTATTATTTCAAAGTTGGAGATGGTTTCTGAAGTTTTGGGTCATGAAATACGAATAGAGGGTCCTAATCCTGTACGTTTCTTGCAAATTAATGCATTAGCCTTACGTGATCGTGAAGGCATGTACGATGGTGCGATTTTAGTATTTCACGATCTTACACGTATACGTGATTTGGAAGTAGTGAGACAGGAATTTGTTGGTAATGTGAGTCATGAATTGCGTACACCTCTCTCGCTGGTTAAGAGTGCTGTAGAGACACTTATTGACGGTGCTAAGGACGAACCTAAAACTTTGATAAGGTTCTTAGATATCATTGAGAGGAATGCAAATAGGCTCTCACTCTTAATTGATGATTTACTTCTACTGTCAGCCCTTGATTCAGGTCGTTTACAGTTACAGTTTCAGGCGGTAGGATTGCATGCGGCTATAGTCGAGATAAGTGAAGATCTTTCTTCAGCAGCAAATCGGAAGGGTACTAAAATCCTAAATTTAGTTGATGAATCCATATATGCTAAAGCTGATCCAAATAGGCTTAGACAAGTACTTTCAAATCTCATTGATAATTCTATTAAATACGGACAAACCGAAGGTTCTATTCAGATATCAGCTTCAGTTAATGATTCTATGATTGAGGTACGTGTTGCTGACGACGGCCCTGGTATCCCTAAAGAGTCTCATGCTAGGATATTTGAACGATTCTTTCGAGTTGATAAAGCTAGATCGCGTGAGCAAGGTGGCACTGGTTTAGGCTTAGCTATTGTTAAGCATGTGGTCCAGGCACACGGAGGAGATGTTAGGGTAGAGAGCGAATTAGGAAAAGGCTCTACCTTTATTTTTACATTACCACTCGCCTCTAATTAATGGTAAAGTCTTGTTAATACGTATCCTAAAATGAATGTGATAGGTAGGGTGAGTACCCAGGCCCATACGATTCTACCTACGATACCCCATTTTACTGCGCTAAAGCGTTTAGTTGCTCCTACACCCATGATTGATGTAGCAATTACGTGAGTAGTAGAAACAGGAACCCCGTAAGAACTAGCACCGGAAATAATAAGAGCTGCAGTCGTTTCGGCAGCAAAACCATTTACGGGTTGTAGTTTTACCATACGGTGTCCCATCGTTTTAATGATTTTATAACCACCTGCTGCAGTACCGAACGACATGGTTATGGCGCATAATAATACGACCCAAAACGGTACTGATTTAAATTCAGCTACATGTAAAAATGAAGCCCACTCAGGTAGATTTTTAAAAATGCCAGTTTGTGTTCCAGTAAAAAGAGCAAGGGTAATGATACCCATCGTTTTTTGGGCGTCGTTTGAGCCGTGACCCCATCCCATAAATCCAGCACTTAGAAGCTGAGCTTTGCCGAAGACTTGTGAGATTAGTCTAGGACTTAATGATCTTAAAATAATCCTCAGAATCCACATTATTATAAAACCTCCTAGGAATCCTAAGATGGGTGATACAAGCATTGGTAGTACTACTTTAGGCCAAATGCCGCTGCTCCAGTTTAAAACCATCCAATTGTTACCAGAAGTTGCAAATGAAGAACCGCATAAAGCTCCAATTAATGCATGACTCGAGCTTGATGGTAGTCCTAGCCACCACGTAATTAAGTTCCATATGATCGCACCAAGTAAAGCGAAGAGTACGGTTGGCATTGTAACTGTATTAATGTCTACAATACCTTTGCCGATTGTTGTTGCTACAGCTGTTCCTGCTAGTGCGCCAAGCAGATTCCAAAAAGCTGCCCATAAGATGGCAGCTCTTGGTGTAAGTACACGTGTTGATACAACCGTAGCTATGGCATTCGCTGTATCGTGAAAGCCGTTGATAAATTCAAAGGCTAGTGCAGCCACAAGAACCAGAAGGAACAGGATCATTGGTGGCTAGTTATTTAAGAGTTCTTGAGAGCTATTTGAATAGCCACATTACCAGCTGTGCGACAACGATCTATAGCATGTTCAGTTAATTCGTATAGCTCTTTTAAGATAACAAGTTGTTTAACATCTGCACAATTGAAGTGTAAATCTCTTAGTAGATTCAGAATTACTTTATCAGCTTCGCCTTCTGCATATTGTAATCTACTGTTTGCTGTACTCATTCTTTCTAATGAAGCACCGTTTCTTAGCTGATGAACCATGTATGCTACGTCTTCAACAGCCTCTTGCATAAGTTGAGCCTGGCGTTGAAATCCATCTAAAGGTATTGTAAATGGGCATATCGACATTCTCTCTACAATTTTTTCAACTTGTTTTGGAATTCGATATAATGCTGATGAAAGAGCTTCTATGTCTTCACGTTCAATAGGAGTTATAAACGTTTTGCTGAGGGCAGCCGTCATTTCGATACGTAATCTTTTTTCTTCACGTCTTGAAACAACGAATGCATCGAGGTTAGCGGGGCTCCCTCCGTTTTTTAGACCTTGTAGATATTGTGCAAATAAAATGACACTTGTACGTGCTTCTTCTGAGGCTGCTTCTAGCAAATCAAAAAAACGTTCATCTTTACGAAAGAGTCTTAAGAGGGATGGCATCGTTTATAAGGGTTTATTAAATAATACTGTTAATAATTTCTAGACGAACTTAGATTCATGCAAGAAACAAACGTGATTGAATTGTGACAAATTGAGTTATAACAGCACTATCCTTTAGATAGGAACGAAGTTGTGTTAAGTTTATTAGGTAAAATTAACTTTTTTGAGCTTATTTAGTACTTAATTTGATCAACCTTTGCTAATGCACGTCTTACAAGTGGTTCAGGAAGTGGTGCATAATCCAAAGCTTCAGCGTACATTTCGCCCTTAGTAAAAGCCCAATGTAGAAATTCTATCATTTTCTTTCCTTTTACAGGATCTTTTTGTTCGGCGTAAATGAGTAACCAGGATGCTCCTGCTACGGGGTATGCCTTTAAACCGTTTGGATTGACCATGGAGAATCTGAAATCACTAGGTATACTTGCACAATTTATAGCTTCATTTACACTTTGTAGATTAGGCGAAATATATTCTCCAGATTTGTTTTTAATAGCGGCAACGGGTAATTGATTTTGGTGTGCATATGCCAATTCGATGTATCCAATTGCACCTAACGATTGTTTAATTTGACTAGCGACACCAGCGCTACCTTTACCACCCAATCCAACAGGCCAGTTTACAGCAGTGTTTTTGCCTACTTTAGCTTTCCATGTCTTGCTTACCGAGGAAAGAAAATCAGTAAAGATAAAGCTAGTTCCGCTGCCGTCAGAACGATGCACGACAACAATGTCTCTATTGGGTAGTTTTATGTTTTTATTTTGTTTAGCTATTTGTGGATCGTTCCATTTTGTAACTTCACCTAAAAATATTTGAGCTAATGTTTCTCCATCTAAATTTAGTGAATTAATTCCCGGTAGGTTATAACTAATGACAACTGCTCCAGCTACTATAGGTATGTGCCATAGTGTGCGAGGCGCTTTCGAAATGTTTTGATCTGACATAGGTCCATCAGAAGCACCGAAGTCCACGGTTTCAGATAGTATCTGCTTTTGTCCTCCACCTGAACCTATTCCTTGATAATTAAAAGTTACACTAGGATCTATCTTTTGGTATTCAGAAAACCACTTTTGGTAAATTTGCTCAGGAAAAGTTGCGCCAGCTCCATTGATTAGAATTTGAGCTAAAGTGGTCGAATATAAGAGGCTGATTAGTATGATACTAGTAAAGCTTTTTTTCATTAGTCGCTCAACGTATTGCTTATAAATTTGTTTAGCTAACTAGTACGATGGTATTAAATTTTATATAAAGGAAAGAAAAACTAACTACGATACATAACTGTAACAATGGTCGAAATTAAGTTACTCTACGTGGTTATTTCCTGAATGAAGCGAATATTTGAATTTTAACCACAATAAGCCTAATTGTTCATGGATTGCCCACGTGCTACGCCATAAAGATGAATTAATCTGACTAAAATCTATTTCTTTATTAGGTGGATATAAGCGTGTTGAGTAATCAGTAGGACACGCTACCGTTTTAATACCTTGATGATGAAATAGGAGCATGGCTCTAGGCATATGCCATGCTGATGTTACTAAAACTACCTGATTGGATCCTACAATTTTTTTTATTTCAAAGGATTCGTCTTCAGTATCTTTGGCGGTTTCGATTTTTATAAATCTATCTTCGTTAAAATTAAGTTCATTAGCAGCTGATATTAGTACATGTGCATGCGAGGGGTAGCCATCATATGCTGGTCCTGATACTATGATTTTAGCTTGGGGTAGGGCTTTTGCTATACGTAGAGCCTCAGTTAATCGTGATAAACCTGAACTAGATAGCCTAGATAGTGCTGATCTATCTAAGTCTTCACTGTTAGAGGAGCCTAAAACTACGATGTATTTACAGTTCTTTAGTTCGTAAGGCGCTTCCTTCTGTGTTTTTAGAACTATAGGAGGGAATCTATATTCAAGAGGCTTTATAAGCATAGTGCTTATAGTGGTATTCGATAAAATGAGTAATAAACATAGCCCAACGCTAAAGATGAGTTTTCCCAATTTGCTATAGGATTTAAACCAGCAAAGTAAGCAACCTATGAACAGAAGTGCGAAACATAGTGGCATTGGCATAAATATATACGAAATGACCTTTTTAAGTGTAAAAAACATATGCTTATTGCTTCTAGTTATTTATGTTAATACCAAGGCATTAAATTGTTTATTTTTTTATCTATGATACAACGTCTTTTATCCTATAAAAATACACCCGTTTTATAGTTCTAATACCTTAAGATTGTTTAATTCTTCACGTGTTTGTGACAATTGGGCCATAGGTTTGTAACAAGACTATGGGATATTGGTAACTTAGCATAGTAACCATAATAAATAAATCACTCAGCATATATCCTGTATGCTGGGTAAATTAAAAACCAAATAGAAGAAATGAAAGCATTACTTAAGTCGTTTGCCGCTGGCATTATTACCTTAGCGTTGGCCGGAATCTCATCCGCTCAAACTGTTATCCATATCTCGGGTTCAACTGCATTCCGTTCAGCACTGAATAACGCGATTGTTGATATTATGAATCCCGGTTACCTAATCGCTGGTAACAGTACAACTTTAGGTAGTGCAGCACAGTTAGTTGTAAGCGGTACAACTAAAGTAGGTAATTATCCTGTTGTTATCAAAACGAGCTTACAGGGATCAGTTGGTGGTGTTCAGTCATTAGCACAACAAAGCCCACAAATTTTATTCTCAGGTTCAACGGGTTGGCTTCAAACTTCATTGGCAACAACAACTACATTAACAACTGCTGTAACAGCATCAGCAGCTAACACGGATCCAGCTGCTCCTGCTGATATTTGTTTAGCTGACTCCTACCAAGCTTCTTCTTTTGCATATGGTCCTGGTTTCACTACTTTAGTTGATCAATTAGTCGGTGTTGTTCCTTTCTTCTGGGTAATGGGTTGCTCAAATGACACAACCGTTCAATCAAGTCTCAGTTCCGTTACTAATATTTCATCACTTCAAGTTAAACTTCTTCTATCCTCTGGTCTTCCGCTTTCTCTCTTAACTGGTAATTCAGCAGATGCACCTGTTACTATGTATCCAGTTGGTCGCGATGAAGATTCTGGTACGCGTTTAGACGCTTTTGCTGAGTCAGGATTTGGTGTTTTCGGTTCACCTGTACAATATGCTCCTGGTTTCGGTGGTTCTATTTCTAACAATGTTACATTCCCAATTCCAAGTTATCCAGGTACAGCTGGTGCTTCTACAATCACAGGCATTATGCCATATCCAGCAAATACGGTTGACGGTCTTTCATTCCCTGTCGGTCATTCAGGTATTGCAAGTGGTGGTAACGTAGCAAAAGTAATTTATACTCCTGTAGATGTTAATGCTCGTGACCAATTTGGTGGTAAGTTTGCTCTAATTACTTATCTAGGTGCTGGTGATGCTCAAGCTGCTATCAAATCTCCATCAACTGCTTTTATCTTAAACTATAATGGCGTGTCTGGTCAATTAGCAGCAAGTGGAGATCCAATTCCATCTACAGCTACAAATATCACAAATGGTGTATATACATTTTGGTCATATGAACACTTAGATTATCTTCCTACAATATCAGGACCAGCTAAGACTGTAGCTAACCAATTAGTTCAGCAGATTGCTAACGTTGAAGCGCACTATTCCGGAGTTTCACTCACTTCAATGAATGTTTCTCGCTCTGTTGAAGGTGGCGTTATTAACCACAACTAATTTCACACGCTTAGAATAAACATGAAAAATAAACTAATCTTGGCTGGCCTAATAGCGTGTGGCAGCCTCGTAATAAATTCTCAGGCAGCTATCACTGCCAATCTTAATGATTTAATCTTAGGATTTCGTGCTACGAGTGGTCAGGGTCAAAGCATTAACCTAGAAGTTGATCTAGGCCCTATAAGTAATTACTCAGGTGTAGCTTCAAGTGCTAATGCAGTAGTTACTCAACTTAATGTTGCAGACATAGTCGCAGCATATGGTTCAAACTGGGCATCACGTACAGACCTATACTGGGGTATTGTTGGTTCAACAGGACGTATTTCTTCTGGTCCTGCTGGCGCAACTCAACCAGCTCCTACTGTTTGGGCAACGTGTGCTGAGACTACCGTAGGTACACAATCAACTCCATGGGTTCTTTCTTCATTAAGCCGTGGTGCAGTTTCACAAGCCTCTCAAGCAATAGAGTCCTTGTACAATTCTGCTCCAGGCAGTTTATCAGGAACAACTCCTACTGTTAATAGCACTTATGCTACCACTATTAATCCTAACTTAGCTGGAAGCTGGTCTTATCAAAATACATTACAAGCTGGTGTTAGTTTTAACTACTTCAATCCAACAGTTGATGTATCAACTACGATTGCTGCAGGTAGCTATTCCGCTGCTGACTTATACCAAGTAGCTTCAGGTACAACTGCGCCAGCATATGTTGGTACATTTGGCTTAAATGCTAGTGGTGTTTTAACTTATAGTGGTTCTCCAACATATTTTAAGACAGCACAAGGTACTAATAGCTTCACGATTAATCCTATCAGCCAAACTGCTATAGCAGGTGGTACAATTGTGTTTAACGCAGCAGCTACTGGTACTCCTGCTCCTAGCTATCAATGGTACTTTAATGGTAACATTATTGCAGGTGAAACGAATAGTACGCTTGTCTTAACAAATGTTCAGGCTAACAAAACTGGATCATATACGGTAGTAGCAACCAATTCCTCTGGTTCAAACACTAGTGCTGCAGCTACGCTTTCATTAGCTTCAGCTGGTTCTTTCAGCCGTCTGATTAACTTATCAGTATTAGCACCTGTTGCAAATAATGGTACATTAACACTAGGTTTGGTTAACGGTGGAGCAGGTACATCAGGTTCATCGAATTTATTAATTCGTGCATCAGGTCAAGCCTTAGCAGGTTTTGGACTAACAGGTGTTATGCAAAATCCTACAGAATCTGTTCTTAAGGGTTCTACGGTTGTCGCTTCTAACGATGATTGGAATTCACCAACTTCTAATGGTACAGCTGTAACTGCAGCTGATGCAGCTACTGGTGCATTTGCTAATACATCAGCAAATCCAAATGATGCAGCTTTAGTTCAAGCTCTTCCTTCAGTTGCTGGTGGTTATACAGTACAAGTAACTGGTAATGGTGGTCAGGGTGGTCAAGTTATAGCTGAAATTTATGACGCTACTACTTCACCTACAGCTACAACAACTCGACTTGTAAATGTTTCATCTCTTAATGCAATCGGTGCTGGCGGTAATTTAACAGCAGGATTTGTAATTAGTGGTGCTTCTAAAACTGTATTAATTCGTGCAACTGGTCCAAGCCTAGCTAATTTCGGCGTACCTAATGTATTAGCTGACCCAAAACTCGTTGTTTATAACTTAAGTGTGACTCCAAATGTAGTCGTTGCTACTAATACTGGTTGGGCAAATAGTGCTCAACTTGGTAGTTTCTCGGCTACAGTTGGTGCACAGCCATTCAACACAGGTAGCAAAGACTCAGCTGTATTAGTAACACTTCCTCCAGGAAATTACTCAGCAGTTGTTACGAGTGCTAGCGGTGGTACAGGCAGTGCTCTAGTCGAAGTTTACGAAGTACAATAATTACTTCGCCTAATTGACAGAAGAACCCCTATGCTTGATAGCCTAGGGGTTCTTAATGTTTATAAGCTTTAATTTGAAATTAAGACAAAAAATATACGTTGTTGTAACTTGTGTGATTTTATTGTCACCGAGTTGTTTGTTTTTGCGTGCGGATACATTAAGTGTTGAACAGCAAAGTGTTCAAACACAGCAACTTTTTATTAAAGAATATAGAGTAAAAGGCTCTCATATTCTTTCGAAAGTGGATATTGAAAAATCGGTGTATCCCTATTTAGGCCCAGGACGCACACGAGATGACGTAGAAAAAGCACGATTAGCTTTAGAGAATTTATACCATTCAAAAGGGTATCAAACTGTCACGGTTCAAATACCGCCTCAAGATGGTAAACATGGCATTGTATATATACAGGTAATTGAAGCTAAGATCGAAAAATTACATGTAGCAGGTGCTAAATATTTTTCTCCTAAGGAAATTAAAAATAGTGTTCCTTCAGTAGCAGAAGGTACTGTCCCTAATTTTAATCAGGTTACTTCTGATATAATTAACATAAATAAGATACCAGATAGGCAAGTTACTCCTGCGCTAAGTCTTGGTTCAACACCAAGTACTGTTGATATAAATTTAAATGTTAAAGACTCAAATCCTATACATGGAAGTTTAGAATTAAACAATAGGTATAGCGCCAATACAAAACCACTTCGAATTAATGGTTCTATCAGTGATTCAAATTTTGCTCAGACAACAAACGCTCTTGGTGTAAGCTTTCAAGTTTCACCGCAACAAGTGAATGATGCCAAGGTTGTGAGTGGATATTATTTAGTAAGAGCTTCAGGATTGAACGGTATAAGTTTAATTATACAAGCTACTAAACAAGATAGTAATGTTTCAACACTTGGAGGTACCAGTGTTGCCGGACGTGGTGAGACCGCAGGTATTAAAGCTATTGTAGAGTTACCTAGCGCTCGTTCATTTTATGAATCCTTAAGCTTTGGAGCTGACTATAAGCATTACGATCAAAATGTCTCCATCGGTACTAATACGCTTACAGCTCCTATTTCTTACGTTCCTCTAAGCGTTTTGTATAGTGCTACTTTATTAGAAAAGTCAGGTACTACTGAACTAAATATAGGTGTAAATTTTGGAATACGTGGTGCAGGAAGTAGTTCTTCTCAATTCGATACGCGTAGATATCAAGCAAGTGGAGATTACTTAACACTTAAAGGAGATATTTCGCAGACATATAATTTTAGTAATAATTTCCAACTCTACGCAAAATTACAGGGACAATTATCTGATCAAGCACTAATAGATAGTGAGCAAATAAGTGGCGGTGGTTTGTCTACTGTTAGGGGATATTTGGAGTCTGAAGTTGTTGGTGATAATGGTGCCTTTGCATCCTTTGAAATGAGAAGTCCCAACATCTTCAAATCCGTTAACGCTAATAAAAACGATTGGCGTTTATATGCATTTTACGATGCAGGTGCAGTTGTTGCAATTGATGCATTACCTGAACAAGCATGGCGTTTTGCTTTAGCAAGCTACGGTATCGGATCGCATCTTAAGTTTGATGAACACTTTAATGGCTCAATCGATGTAGCCATGCCGCTTATTAACCGTTCGCCGACCAAGGCTAATGAACCACGGCTAACATTTAGAATATGGTCTGACTTTTAATTAATTATTTATGAAACGACAGCTCAAATTATTATCCCTATACATCATTGTAAGTGCTATAGTAGTTATTGCTTTACCTGCTCGTGCAAACGCATGGTGGAATAGTGATTGGTCAGCTCGTAAGAAAATCAATATTGATCTTACTGCTAAGGGTGTGGCTTTTACTGATCAAGTAGGCGACATAGCCGTATTAGTTAGACTATCTGACTCAAACTTTTCATTTGCTTCAGCAAAACCAGATGGCTCTGACCTAAGGTTTCTAGCTTCTGATGATAAGACATTATTGTCTTATCATATTGAAAAGTTCGATTCATTGCTAAACACAGGATTTGTTTGGGTAAAGATTCCTGCATTACAGGCAAATGCTGTAACAAGTATTTGGCTCTACTACGGCAATGCATCACAGAATGTACCTAAAGTAGAAGACTATAAGGCAACCTATGATGCCAATACGGTGCTTGTTTATCACTTTACTGAACACGGACAGCCAGCGTTTGATTTTAGCGGCATGACAAACTCTGCAAAAGCTGCAGGTTTATTTGTGGATGGTGCAATGATTGGTACAGGTGTCAGATTTGATGGTCACAACACTATACAAATACCTGACTCTGTTTCACTCGTATGGAATCAAGGAGCAACTTTTACGCTTAGTTTTTGGGCAAAAGACAGTCGTATTGATGGTACACAAGAAATTATTTCCCGTGGGTCTGCTACAACAAAATTTACTGTTGGCCTAGAGCAAGGTAAGCCATTCGTTGAAGTCGTTGACTCTGGTCATAAATCTCAAGCGTTGGCAACAACAGCTATAACAGCCGGTTCATGGCACAACTACACTGTTGTTTCTGATAGTGGAAAGATTGAATTATATGTTGATGGGCAAAGTGCTGCTATATTAGCGAATGCACTTCCTGCAATTAGTGGAGTATTTACAATTAGTAATTATGGTTTTTCTGGCGAAGTTGATGAGCTCGTTATTTCTAAAATTGCTCGCTCACCTAGCTATATAAAATTTCAAGCGCTTGAACAGGGTGGAGATCTTGCGGGCAAAATCATTAGCCTCGGTGAAGAAGAAGTGCCTACGAATTGGCTCAGCTGGCTAAATAATGGTTATTTTGGAATTATTCTACACTCACTTACACTTGATGGTTGGGTAGTTATTGGAATTTTATGTGTTATGATGGTTATTAGTTGGTATGTGATGATTACAAAAGCTGGTTATCTCAATGCTACCAGTAAAGCTAACCAGATATTCATGAAACATTGGAATCATATGGCAAATGACCTTACTGCCTTAGATAGCGAAGACTTAGAAAATATTCGTACGTTAGGTGGTCGTATCACTAAAGATGACCAACGTTTAATGAAAAACGCTTCGGTATATCGTATTTATCATATTGGCGTTGAGGAAATTCGCCGCCGTCAACTTGCTGAAGAAAAAGTACAGTCTCGCATTTTATCAGCTCGTTCAATTCAGGCTATTCGTTCCAGTTTAGACTCAGCGCTAGTACGTGAAACTCAAAAATTGAATAGTGCTATGGTATTACTAACTATTGCAATCTCAGGTGGACCTTTCCTTGGTCTCCTAGGAACAGTTGTTGGTGTTATGATTACCTTTGCTGCAATTGCTGCAGCTGGTGATGTTAATGTTAATTCAATTGCTCCAGGTATCGCTGCTGCGCTAGTTGCTACAGTAGCAGGTCTTGCTGTCGCTATTCCTTCCTTATTCGGCTATAACTACTTACTAGCGAGAGTTAAAAACGCTACGAGTGATATGCATGTATTTATCGATGAATTCGTTACTCGTATGGCTGAATATTACGAAGAACCTAAAAAGCGCTAAGTTTTAGAAATAATTTAATAAAGCCATGCAAGTCCAAGACGATAAGCCATACGATGACATCAACATTACACCGATGCTTGATTTGGCATATGTGCTTCTTGTTATCTTTATCTTGATGACAACAGCCTCGGTTCAGGGTGTTAAGGTAAACTTACCTAAAGCAAGTCCTGCTCCTAGTTTAGCTAAAGCTAAAACAAAAGCTATAACGATAAATAACGATGGTAAAATATTTATTGATACAATTCCTGTTACATTACCTGAATTGGAGCAGCGTCTTAATCAACTAAAAGCTCAAACCCCTGATTTACCGATCGTAATCAAAGGTGATAGTCTTACTCAGTATCAAGGGGTTATGGATATTCTCGATATACTAGGTAAAGTTGGTCTGAACCAAGTAGGCTTAGCTACAAAACCTCGCGGTAATTAAGTATGGTAGATGATGAACAACCAAAAACTTCATTCATTAAGCGTAACCGCTTAGTGGTGCTGATTGCTGCGTGTCTAGCAATCGCTGGCTTTTCTATGGTTGTTAAAGTATTTAACTCACAAGCGAAGAAGCCTTCAAAAGTTCAGCAAATCGAAATGGTAAAGCTTAATCCTTTGCCACCACCACCACCGCCGCCACCACCAAAGGTTCCTGAGCAAAAAGTGATGGAACAGAAAATGGTTGAACAGCCTCGGATGGATGATCCTGAGAATAAACCAGATGATAAACCAGCTCCAGATCCAGCACCTGCTGCATTAGGAACGACAATAAAAGGAGATGGTTCTTCTGATGCATTCGGACTAGCTGCGGGTGGAGGAGGAGGGTTCTTTGGTGGACCAGTTACTCAGCATAAACAAGGCAGTAAATGGGGTTGGTATGCATCCAAAGTACAAACTTCCATTTCTACAGCCCTGCACAAAAATGCTAAACTTAGGACCGCTTCATTTAAAATTGAGATTCGCGTCTGGGCTGATTCCTTCGGACGCATTACGAAAGCAACAGTCGTTAATTCTTCAGGTGATTTAGCACTAGATACTCTAATAACTAAGGATATACTCGTAGGACTACAATTAAGTGAAGCTCCTCCAGCCGATATGCCTATGCCTATCGTAATGCGTGTTTCCGCAAAAAGACCCAATTAATTTATGTTAAGGCCATCTAAATCTTCATTTCGTCGTTTAAGTACACTGCTATGTATCGCACTTGTTGCATGTGGTAGTGCAACTGTAAGTTATGCAGACAGTCAAACTACAGACCAATCCACGGTGTCTGAAAATGTAGCTGTTAACCTTATTCGTCGCCTCGTTGAACGTGGAGCTTTAACTGCACAAGATGGTGCTGATCTTATAAAGCTTGCAGAAGCTGACGCAGCAAAAGCACATGATAAGAATACTAAGGATACGTCTGATGATGACACCGTTCGTGTGACCTACGTACCACAATCTGTAAAAGACCAAATCCGTGCTGAACTAAAACAGGATGTTTTAGCTGAAGCCAAACATGATAATTGGGCACAGCCTAATACGTTCCCTTCATGGGTATCTCGTTTTGCTTTATTTGGTGATTTCAGAATGCGTTACGAAGGACTGTTGTATCCAACTGGTAATAATAATACAGGAGCTTTCCCGAATTTTAATGCAATTAATACAGGTGCTCCGTTCGACGTAGCAGGGACCCAATTTTCTCCTCAATATAACGTAGACCAAAATAGAAATCTCTTTAGAATTAGAGCTCGTTTCGGAGCAGAAGTATCACTTGCTGATGGTTTCAGCACAGGCTTTAGACTTGGCTCAGGTAATGATTCTCAACCAGTTTCAGGTAATCAAACACTTGGAGGAGCTAATCAAGCTCAAGGAGGCGATTTCTCAAAGTATGCTGTTTGGATAGACCGTGCATTTATTAAATATCAAATTAATGCTACTACGGATCATGCGATGTCAGCAACGCTAGGTAGATTTGAAAATCCTTTTAACAATACATTAATGTTATGGGCCGATGATCTAGGATTTGATGGTGCAGCTGTTAATTTAAATCATACGCTAGTTGACTGTATAAGTACTTATGTAACAGCAGGTGCGTTCCCAATTTTTAATACAGATTTAAATTTTCCATCCAATCAACCTTCCAAGTATAAGTCTGAAGACAAGTGGTTGTATGGTGTACAAGTGGGTGCTCGCTACGAGAAGCTAACTGATATTTCTCTTAAAGGCTCTGCAGCTCTATACTACTTTGATCAAGTCAATGGTAAGCTATCGAATCCCTATACGCCACTTACTTCGAGTGATATGGGAAATACAGATGATTCACGCCCTTCTTATGCGCAGTCAGGTAATACCTATATGCCACTGCGAAATATTATTTCATCAGCTCTCAATAACTACGGAGCAATCAATCAATATCAGTACTTTGGTTTAGCTTCATCCTTTGATGATGTTGTACTTGATGGGCAAATTGATTTTACACATTTCCTTCCAAATACTTTAAGCTTAAACGCAGAGTATGTTAACAACATTGCTTTCCATAAAGGCCATGTTGCGTCTAAGGCTGTAAATAATTTTGATAATTCTACAACAACGTCACAAGGGGTGTTTGGTGGTGGTAATCAAGCATGGCTTGTTGGCTTAAAGTGGGGTGATGTTGTCATAAAAAATAAGGGAGACTGGAATGTAGGACTTAATTACCGTTATGTGGAGTCGGATTCTCTCATAGATGGATTTTGTGATTCAGATTTTGGCGGCACCATGCCAGGAACAAATCACAAGGGATATACCTTCAATGCTAGTTATGGCCTATCACAAGGCGTCTGGCTTAATTTACGTTGGATGAGTGCTGATCAGGTAGCTGGTCCAACTTATAAAAACGATATGTTGTTATTAGATATTAATACAAAATTTTAAACTATGTCGCGCTTATCCATAATTTACGTACTTAGCGTTTTTTTTATTTCATCGAGCGTAATGCTTCATGCAGCTGATGGTGCTGATCCAGCAGTTGCACGTATGCGCGATGCTTTGAAAACGGCTACGACACAACTTGCAGCAGCTCAAAATGATTTGGCTTCAGCTCAAAGTGCTGCAGCTGATAGTGAAACAAGAGCAAAGAATGCTGAAGCACGCGTTGCTAGTTTAACAAAGCAGGCGATAGCTGATCGTGTGGAATCTGATAAAGTCTTAGCTTTACTAAATTCTAAATTAAGTGCGCAGAAAACTGAGATTGAGTCGCTTAATCAAATGCTCAAAAAAACAAAGGACGCGCTTGAGGTTAAAACTCGTATTGCTCAGTCTGAAACTTCCGAGCACGCAAAGCTATCAGTAGCGGTTATTGAATTAGAACGCCGCTTAAGTGATCTCGAGTCTAAAAACGTAGCTTTAATTCAGTTAGGTAACGAAATACTTACTCGCTACAAAGAATTTAGTTTAGGGGAGGCCTTAAAAGCTAAAGAACCATTTGTTGGTACGACACGCGTTACTTTAGAAAATCTAGCGCAAGACTACAAAGAAAAGATTCGCGATCTACGTGCTAATCCATGAAGCAATTAGGAAAGTCTATTTTACTATCCATTGTCTTACCAGTCGTTTTCACGACTACAGGATATGGTAGTGATATTCTGCGCCAATCAAGTACTTCTTCTACAAGTACTGGTTCAGGTTCTAGTACTTCAACTTCGAGTTCATCTCCTGTTGCTAGTGTAAGTTCACCTGCACAGGATCTTTTAGCACGTACTGCTCAAGCAATTGCTGCAGTGCAAGCTATGCAAATAGCAGCTCACTCAACTGCTGCTTCAGGTGTTAATAATTTAGGATTAGATCCTAATCATGCAGGTTTAACACTTCCTAATGTTCCGAATGGTCTTGTGTTAGGCGGTCTACAACCCGCGGGAGCTGCCAATAGTAGTTTCTGGCAAGGTGCGACTAATCCCACTCAAACAGTCTCCAATGGCCAAACAACGGTTTCAATAACACAAACCTCTCAACAAGCGTTATTAAATTGGAATACTTTTAATATAGGTAAAAATACGACACTTACTTTTGATCAGAGTGCTGGTGGAGCAAATGTAAGCCAATGGATTGCTTTCAATACGATTAAAGATCCTAGCGGTATACCTTCACAAATCTTAGGTAACATTGTAGCTCAAGGACAAGTTTACCTACTTAATGGTAACGGAATTATTTTTGGTGGATCATCTCAGGTCAATGTAGGAAGTTTGGTCGCGACTTCATTACCTATAAATACCAATTTAGTCTCAACTGGTTTATTCAATAATCCAGATCAGCAATTCTTATTTTCTTCAGTACCTATAGCTGCAGGTGTGAATGGTACTCCAGCATTTAATCCAAGTCCTGCACAAACTCCAACAGGAACACCCGGCGATATTACGGTTCAACCTGGTGCTATTATAGCTAGTACGACATCTGCAAGTAATTCAGGAGGATTGATTGCTTTATATGGAACCAATGTAAACAATGGTGGAACGATTTCTTCACCTGATGGGCAAACTATTTTAGCTGCTGGTCAGCAAGTAGGTTTAGCTCCTCACAATTCTAACGATCCAACATTACGTGGTCTAGATGTCTATGTTGGCACAGGTGGTGGTACGGTTACAAATTTAGCCAATGGTTGGATTAATGCTCCTTTTGGCAATGTGACTATCGCTGGTAAGTCAATTAATCAACTTGGTGCTATTACGAGTTTAACATCTGTAGCACTTAATGGCCGTATCGATTTATTATCTGCTTATGACTCCGTTAGTGGAGGTGGTTATTCTGGAGTGCCAGCGTTCTTACCATCAACGACTGGAAGTATAATATTTGGTCCTTCGAGTATTACACAGATAATTCCAAATATATCAGACACAACGGATACGGTAGTAGGAACACAGTTAGCACTATCTTCACAAATTAATGCCACTGCATTGTCTATTTATGCCGGATCAAATGCTAATATTATAGCACCCAGTGGAAGTATTAATTTTCAAGCAGGTAATTATTATGTAACCGGTACTGGTGCTTTTGCTCTAAATCAATTTGCTTACACCAATGGTCAAATTTACATTGATACGGGTGCTACGGTAAGTGCAGCAGGTTCAAGTAATGTTAATGCTTCAGTTGCTGAAAATATTATTTCAGTACAACTACTTGGACCTGAGCTTGCTAATTCTCCATTACAGCAAAACGGTCCGCTTCAAGGTCAATCAATCAATGTTGATATCCGCCAAACAGGTACCTACAACGGAACTCCGTGGGTTGGTACTCCTCTTGCTGATACAAGTGGTTATGTCGGTTTAATTTTACGTAACGTCGCTGAATTAACAACCTCAGGAGGCTCTGTACTTTTCAATGCCGGTAATTCTGTAGTAGTTAAGTCTGGCGCTACTGTTGATGTCTCGGGTGGTTGGATTAATTATCAGGGTGCTAACGTAAATTTAACGCAGCTCGTTGATACAAGTGGAAATATTGTACCTATAAACCAAGCAACTCCTGACAGAACGTATTTAGGTATATATAATCCTTTTGATACCCAAACAAATGCAAAGTGGGGCACGGTCGTAACTTCAACAAATCCTCAATTACTCACCACCTATGATCCAGGTTATGTGCAGGGTGGTAATGGTGGTACTCTTTCTATTCAAGCTCCATCGGTAGCTCTTCAGGGTTCAATGACAGGTGTAACTCGCTCAGGGCCTTTTCAGGTATCGGTACCACCAACACCTAGTGCTTTTTCACTCTTCATAGCAGGGCAAGATTTATCTCTTCCAAGTTTTAATTATCCACTCTATTCACCATATAGTCCTACTTTATCTTTCCAATCAGGCACTTCGGTTTCTCAGCCAGCCTCATTTGCATTAAGCAGTTCTGGAACTCCAAATCCATTAAGTTCAGCGCTTCAAACACAAATCGTTTTACCTCCTACTATTCTTGGAGGAACTGGGTTTGGTTCTGTAAATATTAATAATAGTGATGGTGCAATATCGATTCCAAGTGGATCAAATTTAACGGCAGGAGCGGGTGGTGGTTTATCACTTACGGGTGCGTCAATTAACATCAATGCTAACATTACTATTCCATCTGGTAGTGTATCGTTCACAGCTCTTGATTTTTCACCATACGCGAATCGTGCTTTAGGTGGTGGTGTAGCATCAGTACCTGCTATTAATAACTCACGTGGTACTGTTACTCTTGGTTCCGGTTCACAAATTGATCTTTCTGGAATGGTGGTAGATCAGCGTCTTGGAGCGATTACTCAAACACTATCACCTATTTTAACGAAGGGTGGATCCGCTACGTTTGATGGTTTTAATATAAACTTACAATCTGGCTCCTCAGTTAATGTTTCTGGTGGTGTGAATGTGAGTGCTTTAGGCGCTGCAAATTATGGTGCTGGTGGTTCAATTTCTGTAAGTGGTGGTGTCGATCCACTCGTTCCACCTTTAGTTGGAGGTAGCTTTAGTATGGGGTCTACACTTAGTGGTTTTTCAGGAGCTCAAGGAGGATCTTTATCAATTCTAGCGCCACTTGTTCAAGTAGGTGGAAGTTCAGCTCCAACAGGAACACTTTTATTAACACCGCAGTTTTTTAGTACTGGTGGTTTTAATAGTTTCTTTATTAGTGGACTTGGTACAGCTACGTCACAAAGTGGTGTTTATAATCCTGCGGTAAATATTTTACCCAATACCGTTATACAGCCGATTGTAACGAGTAAGGTTGAGCAACCAGATGCATCATCTTTAACCGGCTATTCATTACAGCCTCTTGTTTTACCTCAAGCTGCTCGTAATCCTGTTAATATATCCTTTGCAGCTTTAGGTGTACGTAATCCTTATAATTCTACAGCATCCTTACTTGTTGCTGGTAATTTAATTGATGGAGTTGGTTCAGTAATTCAAACTGATCCATTAGGTAAGTTATCTCTTAGTGGCGATACCGTAACTGTATTGGGATCGATCATTGCACCAGGTGGTTCGGTATCTTTAATAGGCGGTAAGGATTCAGGATTTCTGTTTCCAAGTGCTACAACTGTATTACCAACCTTAGATTTAGGACCTAGCAGTTTCATTTCAACTAAAGGAATTATCGTTTATACGCTAAACCCAGAGAATGTAACGACGGGTCGTATTCTTGATGGTGGAACAGTAAATTTAGGCGGTAATATTGCAGCTGAAACAGGATCAAAGATCGATGTATCAGGTGTAAGTGGAGTTCTTGATTTCCAAGCTGGTTACACGGGTACTACTTCATTAAAAACTAATTCTACCTCAGGACAGTTATTAATTCCTTATAAAGTTGATAGTAATGGTGGTGCTCTCAATGCAGCTGGATCACAAGAATTGTTCTTAGATTCAACGCTCGTTGGATCTGCAGGTGGAAATTCAGCTATAGGAGGTGCACTGACACTGTCTTCTGGTTTATATTTCCCAACGGGATCAGCGGTTACTCAAACACCTCTCAGTGTAACCATGACCATAGGTCAATCAGGATATGTTATACCTACAACGTTTTATTCTTCAGGCCAAACAGCAATCGGTCATTCTATTGTAAACTCAAGTGGAGCAGCAATTGCTGCTGGCGGTTATTTTTCGGCAGCAAACTTTAATTCGAGTGGTTTTGCTTCCCTTAATATTTTGGGCACGCCTCTGTTTAACGGGCCTGTTACGATCAATGCTCCAGGCAGTCTTATGATTGGTACGGGTGGTGTTATCTATGCAAATAATTCGGTTAACTTAAACGCTTCTATTGTTTCTTTAGGTACTCCTTTCAATAGCCCTCAAGCACCTTTACAACAAACATCTGTATTTACTTACCAAGGACAAAATTTCTTTGTTGCACCTGCTCCAGGCGCTGGATCACTTACAGTTAACGCTCCTGTGATTGATGTAGGTAGTTTGTCACTTCAAAACATTAGTAAAGCATCACTCACAGCAACAAATGGAGATATAGTAGGTGATGGGTATTTTGATATTGTAGGTTCTTTGACTATGACTGCAGGTCAAATATATCCACCAACTGCTACAGTATTTCAAGTCACCGCGTTTGATTCGAAAATTAATTCCGTTGTAACTCCGGGTTCTATTTCAATTCTCAGTTCTGGAACAAGACCACTTCCTTTATCAGCAGGTGGATCACTCAATCTCTATGCATCAAATATTAGCCAAGGGGGTTCGCTTGTAGCTCCTATAGGTGTTATTAATTTAGGTTGGGATGGAGTAGGTACCGCACCTGTAGATATGCTTTCGGGTAGTTTAAGTACCATTCCAGTAACTCAGCAGTTAACACTTGCAGCTGGTAGTCGCACTTCCGTGTCTGCAATAGATCCTGTATCAAATACTAATTTTACTCTACCTTACGGTTTAATATTAAATGGAGCTTCATGGATTGATCCATCTGGTACGGATATTACTAACGGTGGTGTTCCTTCAAAAATAGTTAATATATCGGCAAAAAATGTTACCGATGTAGCAGGATCTACGATTGATACACGTGGTGGAGGTGATCTATTAGCGTATCAGTGGGTATCGGGTGTTGGTGGTACTAATGATATTTTAGCTTCAACAAACAGTTTTGCTATCGTTCCTAGTTACGGCTTATCATACGCACCCTATGGTGCTTATAATACTAATCCATTAACGAATAACTTAGGATCTGATCCGGGGTACATTAATTCAAAACTTTTTTCAGGAGAACAGATATATTTACAAGCATCACTGGGATTAGCAGCAGGAGTATATACTTTATTGCCTGCAAGGTACGCGTTATTACCAAATGCCTATTTAGTAACACCGACGAAAGGTGTACCTGCTAATCAAGCTGTAGTTCAACCTGATGGTTCAAGTGTTGTTTCTGGTTATGTATTTAGTGGTTTAAATTCTACGGTAAGTTCTGCACCACTTTATGCAGCTTTCGATATTGCTTCGAATACTATCGTTTCGACTCGAGCACAATATAACAAGTCGTTTGCTAATAGTTTTCTAAGTGAAAGTGCTCTAGCAAGTAGTAGTTCTGTACCAAGACTACCTGTTGATTCTGGGCAGCTTATTTTTACTGCCACTCAGGGAATGACTATTTCCGGTTCGGTACAGGCTAATGCAACTGGTGCCGGACTTGGTGGCTTAGTAGATATCGCAAGTCCTCAAGATATTCTTATTACAGCTAGCTCATCACAGCCTCAAGCGGGAACCTTAGTACTAAGTGCCGCTACGCTTTCTGCTTTTAGTGCGGAAAGTTTACTCATTGGTGGTAATCGTACAATAACTTCTGCTGGTACATTGATCACGGTAGATGCAAACAATTTAACGGTTAATAATACGGGAACTGCACTAAGTGCTACGGATATTATTTTAGTAGCTAATAAAAATTTAACGATTTCTTCTGGATCAATTATTCAAGCTATTGGATCTGCTTATTCAACACCTCAGCAATTGCTTATTGGGTCTAGTTCTCAGCAAGGTAGTGGAAACGGAGCTTTAGTCGAAGTTTCTCAAGGTCCTACTTCGGTATTAACGCGCTATAACGTGACCCAAGTGAGTGGACCTAATTTAAGTATTGGTTCTGGAACTAAATTATCCGGTTCTTCAATTATACTTGATTCAACACAAGCAACTGCCGTTGATCCTACGACTGTATTTACAAGCCAAGCTCTTTCCCTTGATAGCGGACAGATACAAGTTGAATTAAATAATCCTGGTACTGTTCCAGCTATTACTGGTTTAACTCTTCTGCCAAGTACAGTAGCGAACTTACAAGCAATTCAGTCTTTATCTTTACTCAGTTATTCAACGATTGATATTTACGGAACGGGACAATTAGGTGCTACATCAAGCTCTGGAACACCAACGGGATTATATTTAGGTTTAGAATCTGGTGAAATTCGTGGATTCAATACCCAAGGAGGTACCGTAACATTAGCAGCTCAGACAATTAAAATAGACAATGGTGACGTTACTACAGGACCAGCTGCTACTACAAGTTCCAGTGGTAACCTTGTTTTTAATTCGATTAATTTAAATTTAGGAGCTAATGCGTTTCAAATTAACCAATTTGCGACAGTAGCATTTAATGCAACTCAGGCTATTACATTCCAATCAAGTGGTTCGGTAAATGTGGCTGGTAGTGTTACAGCAACAACACCTTTAGTTACTGCAAGTACGGGTGTTACTCAGGCCCTTACGGCGTCTCAGTCGTTAAATCTAACTGGTGGTACTGGAGCAACTGCTACTTCTTCTTTAACAGGTCTAGGCGCTAATTTATCCTTTAGTGGTTCAAGTGTTTCAGTAAACAACACAATTTTTGCTCCAAGTGGTTCTATCCTCTTGCACGCAACCAGTGGTCAATTGTCTGTAGGTAACTTACTGCCTACTAAACTAGATGTGAGTGGCCAATCCGCTACTTTCTATGATTTACAGTCTAATACGAATGCAGGTAAAATCACATTAACTGCTGATTTAGGTTCTGTAGTTTTTGGTTCAAATTCAGTCATTAATGTTTCTGCTCAAAGTTCAGGCGGAAATGCTGGTAATTTAACAATTTATGCACCTCAAGGATCGTTTGGATTAGCAGGTAGTTTAAATGGTACTAGTAACCCACAAGGTGTTGCTGGATCTTTCAACTTAGATGAAAATAATAACTCCTTAAGTTCGTTAGACAGTATTGATGCCATTCTTTCTTCCAGCGGATTTACGCAAGCTATTCAATATCGTGTTCGAACTGGTGATGTAACACTATCTGGTACAGCTACGGCACAAAACTTTAGTTTATCAACTGACGCTGGTTCAATCACAGTAGGTTCTTCAGGACTAATTAATGCTTCGGGCTTAACTGGTGGTACAATTGATCTAGAATCAAATGGAAGCATTACTCTACAAAATGGATCTAAACTTACAGTAGCTGCGCAAAACTTTAATGCAGCAGGTAAGGGTGGTCTCGTTAATTTATTTGCAGGATCAGAAATTAATGGAATCGCAAATACAAATGGATTTCTCAATTTACAATCTGGTTCAATAATCGATTTATCAGTAGCTTCATTTACAACATCAAGTGCTTCACTGGGGAATCTTACGGGTGTGCTTCATTTACGAGCTCCGCAGACTTCCTCTGGTAGTGACCTGCAGATTACTTCTCTTAAAGCTACAATCATACAACCTTCGAGTATTATTTTAGAAGGGTATTCCGTTTACAACCTAACGGCTTCTGGTGGTGTTATTACGAGTGCTTTAGAAGCAGCAATTAACGCAAACGGTCAAACGTTTGGATCTAATACAGCTGCGATTTCCAGTCGTTTATTAGGAACTAATTCAACGCTTGCTAGTGTTGTTCATATTCAGCCTGGAGCTGAAATAATTAATACCAGTGGTGATCTTATCTTAAGTACACCCTGGGATTTATCTTCATTCCGTTACGGACCGAATGCTTCGTCATCGACCTTGGGTTCTGGAGAACCCGGAAATCTTGTTTTAAAAGCTTCAGGCAATATTGATTTCTCATACGTAGTAGCGGCTGGACAAGGTACTTACGGCTCCTTAAGCGATGGCTTTGGAGGTACTTCTAGTTATGGCTTATGGGATCAAGCTTTACTCCCAGCAGGTAGCTTGTCTTGGTCTTATCAAATTACCGCAGGATCCGACTTTAAAGCGTCTAATCTTACTGCGGTATTACCACTCAGTTCTCTAGCTCCTTCTAGTGGATCTGTGCTATTAGGACTTGGATCAAATCCATTGCCGCTTAAGTCGACATCTCCTAAGGGTGGTATTATTCCAAACTATTATCAAACGATTCGAACAGGTACGGGATCGATTGGAATAAATGCAGCAGGAGATATTCAGTTACTTAATTCTATCGCTACCGTTTATACTGCGGGCACTCAAATAGCTAATCCTACAACAGTAATAACAGCTGGGGATTTCAGCTTACCTAATTTATCAGTCTTAATTAAAAATTCTCTTCTAGGTGCTACGCAATTACCGATTGCTGCTGCGCAGTTTAGCATGGAAGGCGGAAACGTAAGCTTATTTGCACAACAAGATATTTCACATCAGCTTATTTCTGGTTCTCCGGCTGTAACTTATCAGGATTCATCTTTAGAAATGCCTAATAATTGGCTTTATAGACAAGGCTACATCAATCCAGCTACAGGACAATTCGCAGCCTCTTATTCAGGTGGTCCAATTGAATCAACGGCTTGGTGGGTCGACTTCACAAATTACTTTGAAGGTGTAGCAGCACTTGGTGGCGGTAACGTAGCTCTGTTCGCTGGTCGTGATATAAATAATATAGATGCCGCGGTTCCTACAAATGCTCGTATGGCTGCTGGTACACCAAGTACTTCTAATCTCGTTGAACTAGGTGGTGGTAATTTAAGTTTAATCGCAGGACGTAATATTAATGGTGGCGTTTACTATGTAGAACGTGGAACCGGTACCTTACAAGCAGGTGGCTCAATCTTTACCAACAGTACACGTGCTGCAATCACGCAGGCTCAAGCGATTCAATTGCAAAGCTCGAGTCAAACTGCAGATCCATCTACATGGTTACCAACCACGTTATTCTTAGGTAAAGGTAGTTATCAAATTGATGCTGGTGGGGATGTTTTACTAGGACCTATAGCTAATCCGTTTTTACTACCTTCGGGTATTAATAATAATGCATATGAGAAGAGTTATTTCTCAACCTATGCACCTAGTGATAGTGTGAATGTAAATTCTCTAACAGGTAATATAACCCTCAAAGATAGTCCTGCTAACACGGATTCGGGTTCATTATTTGCATGGTATCAAAATGTGCTACTTTATGATTCAGCTCATAACTCCACTTTCGCCTCTTATTCGCAGCCTTGGCTACGATTAGATGAAAACTCTGTACTACCATTCCAAACAGTTATGAGTTTGATGCCGCCAACTCTAAAGGCTAACGCGTTTTCAGGTAATGTTAATATTGTTGGTAGTCTTATATTAGCTCCGTCCGCAACAGGTGAGTTAAACCTTGCCGCTAATAAATCGATTAATGGCATGCAGTCCAATGGTGAAACACTACTTAATGGTGTAGTAACGCAGCTTTGGAATTCAAGTTTGATTGACTTATCGGATGCTGATCCTGCACGTATCCCATCAGTCATTGCTCCACTTGATTTATCAACAACACAAGCGCTAACGCCAACTGTTACGCCAATTCATTTAATGGATAATTTGGATGCAATTTTTGCTGTCTCTGGTTCAACCACTGGGGCTGCTTCATTGATTCAAACAAAGGAAGCTCTTCACGCGCCAGGTCCTCTCCATCTTAACGATACGCAACCTGTGCATTTATACGCAACAAAAGGTAGTATTTCTGGATTAACACTTTTTGCAGGTAAAACAACAGATGTTGTTGCTGGCTTAGACATAACTGACGTAGGTCTGTATATTCAAAACGTGAATGCATCCAATATTAGTATTATTGATGCAGGTAGAGATTTAATTGCCTATGATCCTAATTCTGCGTTGAGACTACAGGCTCAGTATCCTGGCAACTCTTTATTAGCTGGAAATTCGAACGATCCAGGTCCTCTCAGCGGAAATCCAACGTCAGGAGATATTCAAATTAGTGGACCAGGTACACTTGAAGTTCTTGCCGGTCGCAATTTAGTACTAGGTGTTGGTCCAAATGCAACTGATGGTACTGCGGTCGGTGTAACTAGTATTGGAAATTCACTAAACCCGTATCTTACGTTTACGGGTGCTGATATCATTACAGGAGCTGGTATAGGAGCGGCTTCGGGTATAGATCAAAGTCAACTTGGATTTAATACCTTTATCAGTGAGTTCTTAAATCCTAATACGAGTTCAACCTACGCTTCTCGTTATTTGCCGGATCTTGCTAGCTTAATGGGAGTTCCTAATGCATCTGCAACGCAGACTTGGAATCAGTACAGTTCGCTAAGCACCAAGGCTAAAGATAATTATGCTTTGAGCATATTCTATTTAGTCTTACGTGATGCTGGACGTGATCATAACATCAAGTCATCGCCTGGTTATGGTAATTATGCTGCAGGTTTTAAAGCGATTAATGACCTCTTTAATGGCACTAAATGGCAGGGAAGTATTAATCTCACTTCCAAAGAAATTATGACTGCTAGTGGTGGAAATATTAGTTTATTTGCACCAGGTGGTGACCTAACTGTAGGTGTTAACACGACAGGTAACCCTGCTGTAGATCAGGGAATACTAACTCAGTATGGTGGTAATATTAATATTTTCACACAAAGTGGTGTGAATGTAGGTACTTCACGTATTTTCACGCTACGTGGTGGTAATGAAACCATATGGTCAAGTACAGGTGATATCGCTGCTGGTGAGTCTGCTAAGACCGTTCAATCCGCACCACCTACACGTGTACTAATCGATCCACAAAGTGGTGCCGTTCAAACCGACTTAGCAGGTCTCGCTACAGGTGGTGGTATTGGTGTACTCGAAACAGTTGCTGGTATTCCGCCTGCAGACGTCGATTTAATAGCTCCAGCTGGTGCTATTAATGCAGGTGATGCTGGTATACGTGCTTCTGGTAATTTAACCCTCTCAGCAGTTAAAGTCGTTAATGCAGGTAATATACAGGTAGGTGGCGCGACTGTAGGTTCTCCTATGGCTGCTGCTCCAAGTATGGGTGGTTCTTTAGCTGCAGCCTCAGGTGCATCTGCTGCTGCAAGTAGTGCTGCTGCAGATGTTGTTAAACAAACTCAGGCGACCCAAAACGTGGAAGAACCTGATTCTGACTTTGATGTTGAGGTCTTAGGGTACGGTGGTGGTGGAATGGCAGATAGTCCTGCAACTCCCGTTAATAGTAAACCAGTTGCTTCTGCAAAAGCTCCTACACTTAAGGCAGTATTAAATTATTAATTTTCTTTAGTGAGTAGAAAATTTAAAAACGGTTTTTGAGTGATAGCTTTGACCGGCTTTTAAAACGTTTGATGGGAAATTAGGCTGATTAACGGTATCTGGATAGTGCTGTGTTTCTAAGCAAAAAGCGGCGTACTGTTTATATACAACGCCGTTTTTACCGGTTAATGTACCATCGAGAAAATTACCTGTATAAAATTGTACGCCAGGTTCCGTAGTATAAACTTCCATCTTTCTACCGCTTGCTGGATCATGTACAGTGGCTGCTAAACTAAAGCTAGATTGTTTATTTAGAACATAATTGTGATCATAGCCGACAGGATTTCCACCGACCGCTTTTAAGTTATCACCAATGGCGTGGGATGAACTAAAATCCATGGGGGTAGATTTTACTGATTTTATTTTACCTGTAGGAATGAGTGTGTCGTCTACTGGCGTAAAGTTATCTGCATTAATTAAAATCGCATGATTTAAGATTGAACCATGCTCAGCACCGGAAAGATTAAAATAGGTGTGATTTGTTACGTTAACAGGGCAATCTTTGTCGACACTTACATCATAACTCAGCACTAAACTGTTATTGTTGGTTAGGGTATATGTGACGCTTACGGTGCAGTTTCCAGGATATCCCTCTTCGCCGTCTTTACTTAGATAACTAAACTTAACGGAGGCTCCTTCACTGCTTGGAATTATATCTGCAGTCCAAATAACTTTATCAAACCCTTTAAGACCACCGTGAAGATGGTTCACTCCATTATTAGTGGCTAAGGAATAGGTTTTTCCGTTTAAAGTAAATTTACCTTTTGCAATACGGTTTCCTACACGTCCAACAACCGCGCCAAAATAAGGATTCTGTGTATTTAAATATTCCTTAAATGTATCAAAACCTAAAGTCACATTATTCAGTTTTCCCATTCTATCAGGCGTTTGTATTTCAGTAATTGTTGCTCCACGGGTCATGATTTTGACAGACATGCCCTGTGTATTTGTTAAGTGGTAGAGTTCTACTGGTGTGTTTCCGTCTAAACCAAAGATACTTTTTTCAACGCTTGGGGATTGTGTGGATGCCATAGCTAGATTAATTGCGCATAGAGCAGTTAAAGTTGAGGTAATAATGGAGTGAGTTAGGGGTGATCTCATAGTGTATAAGGTTATTTTTTGGGATCGTCCTGCTTTGTAGGAGTTTGGCTAGGGGGTGGACGAACAGGTGGTGTTTGTGGACTAGGGGTTTTAGGTGGAGGCGGTCTTAGTTGATTTGGAGTAGTAGGTTGTCTATCTGTATGCTGATTAGGGGGTAGTGGTGCTTTAGGGGCAGGTGTTTGTTTAATGGGATTTTGTTGGATAGGACGCGGATTATCAACACGTGGAGAGTGTGCATGGATTTGGGGTGCACCTGGTTGTAAAGTAGGTACTGGTATTTCTTTAAAAGACCGTGTTACAGCAGGATGATTTGCCGTACGATTGAAAATCTTAGCTCCTTCAAAGCGTCGGATGTCTTGGCTACGACTTAATTTAGAATCGTAGCGTAAATTTGAAACAATATGATGATTTCTCCAGTCGCATCCATACGTTAGCCAAGGACCCATGTAATAAGGGCGATCAAAGAAAATCCAAGGTCCCATGAGTCCTAGTGTCCTGTGAGAAAAGCATGCGTTAGGATCGTAAATAGGAATATAGATTAATTCTGGATCAGCTGGTTCAATGTAAATAATCGAATCAATGATTACGACTCGCTGCTCGTTCGTGTCTTTGAGTACGCCGTCAATGATTGCCCTTTGACGCAAGCGTTGAATGGAGTCGAGTACTTCGATCTCTTGATAGGTGTATGCGGTCCCTAATTGTTCAACCCAAGGGGTGTTGTAGCTCATCCATACGACTACCTGCGAATAGCGGGACAAGGCTTTGACGCTAGGTGCCCATCTCGCCTGATTAATTAACGAAACATCTCCTCCACCAAGTAGATAAAAGGCAGCGTCGCCGATATCCGATGGTGTGGTTGAAGAAGGTAAAATCAGTGATACTAGTAGATCAGGATAAAGAGCTATTGGTGCTGTTAATTGCTCAATTTGCTCAGGTGAAAATGACTGAGCTTTGCTAGTGTGAATGAAAAATGTTAAAGCCAATAAAACGCTAAGGGTATAAAAGAAACTGAGACGAGAACGCATAGATGAATACATCGTCTTAATTAGCGTTAGAATCATTAAAAGTTAGGTACTACGGGCTCGTCTACAGGTTTTGGAGGAGTAGGCGGCTGTGCTGGTAGATTCATTTCTTTTCTTAAGAAATCTTTGATGCCTGCTGGATAAGAAACGCCTTCATATAGTTCTTCTGAGGTTCCATCCGCATACGTAAAGGTGAAGCGGTAGACGCGAAGACTATTTTCAATTTCGTAAATCCATTTAACCCCAGGATAGGTGGCTGTAATATCTACGCCTTTTGCTTCCCATGCTTTATCAGCAATCTGAATTGGGTTTTGTGAGTACATTTCAAAGGGTTCGTCATCGCTCATGTCCTCAATCTTAATACCGACTGGTTTCAATGCAGATTTAATCCTAAAGGCGAAATTAAAATTACCGATCTTATTGCCCGGTTGGATTTGAATAACTGCTTTTTCTATAACTACACGTTCATCTTCAGCATGTACTGGTCCTTTAGATCCTAATTGGATTTGACGAGATTTACCACCAGCGATCGGTACATTCACTGAAAAGGTGCCTGTTGTGCAGCCAAAGCAGAATAAACTAATAGCTAGAACGAGGATATGCGTAGACTTTTGAGCCATAGAATAAGTAGCTAGTCTCACGCTAACTTAAGAAAACGACAAGTCTTTCGTTTCAGCCTAAAAGTAACCTAATTATTCCCTAAATGCAGCCTTCATCCCTGTTGTTACGATAAAAAGAGTAAGCAGTGAATTGATGGGCATTAAAATCGCCGCTAAAAGTGGGTTCATAAGCCCTAAAACAGCAAATCCAACAGCTATAACGTTATAAATAATAGAGAAAATAAGTATCCTTATTTGTGTGATACTTCTTATTTTATCGATCGCAAATAGGGCATTTAGACCATTGATCCCTTTACCTAAATAATAAAAGTCAGCTTTACGCTCCAGAATACCGCGGTGGATTACTGGCGTTCCCCGGCATAATGCTGAATCAAACGCTAAGCTATCATTAGCTCCGTCACCGAGCATAAGGGAGTCTGTTTTAGCATGCTGAGTAATCCACTCAGCTTTAGCCTGTGGGGTCATATGAGATAGGGCATGCTCGTTTGGTATACCCAGTTGTGATGCAAGTGTAGTTACTTTAATTTCAGTATCACCACTTAAAATGTAAGTCGTGTAACCCCGAGAAGTGAGTTTTGCTAAATCTTCTTTTACGCGGGGTCGTATGCGGTCGCTAAAGTGAAATTGTGCTAGAAGTTTATTTTCGAAAGTAAATCGAGTGCCAGGTTCGTCGTTCGTGCCAATTTTCCATCCAGATTTACCAAGTGCCCATGGTCCTAGTTCGACTCCTAGTCCTATACGCTCAGTGCATGTGCCAGAAATCGCCTCAGGCGTTTCATGAATGAGCAAATGCTCAAGGATTGCTTCACTAATAGGGTGATGGGTATCACGAACGAGTGTAAAAAGGGCGTTTCTTTCTTCTCGTGTTAAGGATCTCAAAACCTCTGGGTTTTGCAGTACTGGTGTTTCTAGGGTTAGGGTTCCTGTTTTATCAAAGATAATTTTTTTAACACGAGATAACTTACTCCATAGATCATTATCGCGAACAAATACCCCTTTACGTCGTAAGGCTAACGATGCCATTTCCTCTGCAAGTGGAAATGCGAGCCCTATTGCACAGGGACAAGAGACGACTAAAACGGCCGTAACAACCGACCATGTTTTTACAGGGTTATGCGAATGAAACCACCAGGTAGTTCCTGCGATAAAAGCAATGAAGAGTATTCCTACGAGGTATCCTCTTACTATACGCTCAAGAAAAACATGTCTCTCGCTATGTCTTTGTTTATTCTCAAGGAGTTGAAATAGGATTGAATCACGCCAATCCTGTAAGGTGTGCAATTCGATGGGGGTGGTGGTAAGACTGATGGCACCAGCACTCACCAGTTGCCCTTTACTAAACTCTCTAGGTTCTGATTCTCCGTTGATTGAAGCGAGTGAAAATATTCCTTGCTCGGAGAGTAAGCGACTATCAACGGGTAATGTGTTTCCTGCTTTTAAGATGATCTGTAAATCTTTGGTTACTTGTTCTGACGCAAGCGTAGAGCCTGATTTGAGACTAATTTTATTTGGCCTTGGATTCTTGCTTAGAAGATGCCGCTGATTGCGTTCTACTGCCGCAACTTGAGCCCATCTTCCAATAAGCATAAGAACGATAAAGCTCCCAAGAAAATCGAAATAAATAAAGTGATCGATATGTCTAAACCATCCGTAAACGGAACCTATATAGGCGCCTACAATACCAATAGAGATAGGGGTATCAATATGTAGGGTTTTCTCCTTAATTGCCTGGTAAGAGCGGGAAATGAAGTAGGTTCCACCGACAAGAAAACTCAGTGTTCCAAAAACAAGTGATAGTAATTGAAACAGATGGGCATATTCAAAAGTTGGCTCCATGCCAAAGTAGGCTGGAAAACTAAACAGCATGATGTTCATCGCAAACGCTGTACATAATCCAATTTTTTTTATGATACCTCGACTCTCGGGTATTATACTTTGTTCACCTGCGGGACCGAGTAGGTAGCCTAGTGTTTGTAGTTTTTTGGCAAACCCAATCAGTGAAAACTCGGGAGGGTTCCAGCGCAGACGCAGGGTTCCGTACTGTGCGTTAGTGATACAATCTCTTGCTCCTGGTTGTTGCATAAACACGCGCTCAATAAGCCAAACACAGCCAACACAGGATATGCCTTGTACATCTAAGGTTAATTCAGGAACGGCACGTGTTGCGGATGTATCGGTGCATTTATTTTCTTCTTCACGTTGGGCACTTTCAAGCCAGGTGTAATCATGGTTTTGGAAGACATAGGACGCAGCGGGTGCAGTAACAGAGTCCTTAATCGTGTAATAGCTATCAAGGCCGTTATCATGAATGAGGCGATAGACATAGTTACAACCTGAACAACAAAATCCCGTCTCAAGCATAGTCTCATCGATCAGCGCTGCACCACAATGTTTGCATGTGGGTTTTTGAGTAGGTGCTGTATGAACTGCCTCGTAGGTAAGACTCATACTAGAAACAGACAAAATTCTTCACGGATGGACCAATGAAGCCAAGCGTACTACGTAGTCTCCAGCTTATGATCAGGGCAATTGAGAGAGATAATAGGATACGAGCTCGGTTAAACCAGAGTGGTGATAAGGCTTGTCGTATACGGTTAAATTGAAATTGAGTAAGCCATACGAGGGGTATTGTTCCTAGTCCGAATGCCACCATAAATTCAACTCCTTTAAGGGCTGAGCCAGAAACGAGTGCGATAGCTAGTAAAAAATATAAAGGACCACAGGGAAGAAGGGGTGTAAAAAAACCAAGGATAGCAGCGGCTCTGATTGCAGATTTGCCTCTAATCCATGTGTACAAAGATAAGGTTAGACGATTGAGAAATTGAGGTCTCGGTAGTTTACGTTCTAAACCAAATGCGAGTGCTAGAAAGAAAAGTACAAGTAGCCATGGAATCCATTTCGTGTAGGACTCAGACATCCAAGTAAGTGGTACAACACATAGGCCGCCAGCTAATCCTCCCAGTAAGGCATATGCGGTAAGTCGTGAAGTATGGTACACCGTTGCTATTGTTTCAGGATCCCCAGGTTTACCTTTCGAAGGCATTAAGCTGCATGCCAAAGGTCCGCACATTCCTACACAGTGTAAACTGGTAACTAGTCCTGCTAAAAAGGCTGCACCTGGGGAATTGATTGAAGCTAATTCCATTAGGGATGAATGTGTTTAACTTCGTTAATATCGCGTACTGGGTGATGTGCTGCGATGATAAACCATGCCGTCCATGCTGCGAATTGGATTAAGATAGCAGCAATAAAGATAAGCCAAAGTTTACTTTTTTTCTCATCAGCCATTACACCAATTACTTTAGTTTGAAGCTTGGATCAGGTCCAAGGAATTCGGTACTGCGAGTTAGTGAGAATGAATGGTTACCGTCTTCTAGTTCTATATTAAAGATAAACGCTCCTTTATAGTATTTGTCGTCTTGTTGTAAAATGAGCGGTGCTGCTACTTCGGATAAGGCAGCGATATCGATACCTGATGTAAGCCCAGATTGGGTTATACCAGGAGGGGTGTTTTTTAAATGTACAACAAAGTGGGTAGTTGTGTTTCGCTTATTAACAATACGTACTAAGTATTGATTACGTATCGCGTGATTATCGATAATATAAGGTGCTCCAATCATACGAGTGACACCTAAATTGGCTGGTTTTAAAGTTGAAATTGCCCAACTCGCAACACTTGCTCCTACGAGAAGAAAGAATCCGTAGAGAATAATGCGTGGCCGAATGACACGCGTTGGTTTACGAAGTAATGCATTTTGTGAAGCATAACTAATAAGACCGCGTGGACGACTGATTTTATCCATGACGTCATCACACGCATCAATACAGGCAGTACATCCAACACATTCTAGTTGTAGTCCTTGACGAATATCAATGCCTGTGGGGCAAACATGAACACAGCGACTGCATCCAATACAGTCTCCTGCATCTGGGGTACCTGCTTTACCGCGAGGCTCACCTCGAATGCTGTCGTAGCCAATAGTTACCGTATCGTCATCGGTCAGTACTGATTGAAGTCTGCCATAGGGGCAAAGAACGATACATACTTGTTCTCTAAACCAGCAAAAAATAAAGTACGTAAGTCCTGTATAAGCCATGATGAATACAAATGTGCCCCAGTGTTTCGTGGGTGCTTCAGAAATCATGGTCCATACCTCTTTAATAGAAACAAAGTATGCTAGAAATAAATGCGTCAGGATAAACGAAGTGATAAAGTAGAGCGTATGTTTAAGTAAACGCTTACGAATTTTAGTAAAATTCCAAGGAGCTTCATCGAGAGTTCGGCGTGCAAATGCGTCGCCTTCGATAAGTACTTCAATACGTCTAAATATATGTTCGAGGTATATCGTTTGTGGACATGCCCAGCCGCACCATATTCTTCCTAGTAATGCAGTGATAAAAAATAGTGTGAATCCAAGTCCTGTAATTACAAAAAACAGTAACCACATATCTTGTGCTGCAAAGGTAAGTCCAAAAAGATGAAATCTGCGCTGAGCAATGTCTAAAAATACAGCAGGGTATCCGTTAATTTTAATCCACGGTAAGCTTAAATAAAAGGTAATGAGTGTATAAGCTACAATACGCCGAGACCACGTGAAACGTCCATGGGTGTCACTCGGGTACATAAATGGACGTGAACCATCCGATTGTATCGTAGTGACTGCGTCACGCGTTGGAATTGGTGCACGGTTGTGTGTTGCCATAAGATAGGACGCTACGCGCTTACTAGTTTGACTTGAATGACTTAATTAGAACGTGTCCCTGGTAAATTGGGATCTACTAAAATAGGTTCGCCTTCCGTGTGCTTACTTAAAATGTATGCGACCGTTTCTGATATTTTTTTAGCTCCTAAAACTGGGCCCCACGTAGGCATACCTTTTATGAGTACACCATTTGTGACCGTAGCATAAATCTCTGTAGGACGTCCTCCATGAATCCAAGCAGTATCCGTTAAATCTGGTCCAATCGCTGTTGGAGTTTCGTGTTTTCCTTTCATGCTGCTTAAATGACACGCTACACAGTTAGCATCGAACGTGGCTTTACCTGCTTGAACAAATTGAGCATTACGGCTCATTTTCCACAAGTTTTCATCGGTAACGACAGGAGCTGCAGCCAGTTTTTGTGCTTCAATTTGTGCCATGGCTTGTTGGACGGATTGGGGACCATTGAGTCCAACATGAAACCACTCAAAGTAGGACCAATATCCAACCCAAAATACGATTGTTCCGTAGAGTGTAAATAGCCACCAGTTTGGTAAGCGACGATTATACTCTTGGATCCCATCGTAGGTGTGATCTCTGATTTCGTCGTCTGGGTTTAAATTAGGAGGTATGGACGTCATGGCTTACTGGGGTCGTATCTGTTTCAAAAGGGAGATTTTCAAATTTTTCTACGTCTGCTTTGTTCATACGAATAGCACGCCAACTTATGGAGCAATAAATTGAAGATGCGGTGATGAAAGCAATAACCGTAGTGACTGCGGTAGCGTTAGAAATGATGAGATGTTTAAACATGTCAGTAGCGATTAAGGATCGATCTGTGGCTCAGTTGATTGCGTGGAGGTGATCTTTGCTTTACCGAGTTGTTGTAAGTAAGCGATAAGAGCAATAATTTCACGATCAGATGAAATATGTGCTCCGGCGGTATCTAAGTTATCAGCAATTTCCTTAGCTTGATTAGCAACGAGGGTTTTAATTTGTTCAGGTGTCCAGGTTGGATAAGGAACGCCAAGCGTGCGTTGAACATCAATTTTTCTGGCTAAGGTTGTATTATCTAGTTGGTTAACGAGTAGCCATTTGAAGGAAGGCATATTGGAACCTGCAGATATCGCACGTGGATCTTCCATGTGACGTAAATGCCAAACATTTGGATATTTTCCACCTACACGTGCTAAGTCTGGACCATTACGTTTAGATCCCCATTGGAAAGGGTGATCATAAATGGATTCTCCTAAACGTGAATAGTCTCCATAACGAAGGACATCAGGAACAAGCGTGCGAATCATCTGTGAGTGGCACAGGTAACATCCTTCACGGACATAAATATCACGACCTTGAAGTTCTAATGGAGTATATACTGTTTGCTTTCTATCTTCAGCACTTTGGGCGTTGTGCATCACGACAGTTGGAATAATTTGAATTAAACCTCCAGCGACAACTGCTAGGAACGTAAGAATCGTAAAGGGTAATGATGTGATGAGCAGTTTATTATACCAGTCTTCCCATTTTTTACCTTTGGATTCGAAATGAGCAAAAGCGAGAATCGCAATAAGAATTAAGCCGACGAGACCTGCTATACTTAGGAAGTCTTTTCCGAACATCCATGCACAAGCAAAAAGACTACCAAAGATTGAGAATAAAACAGGGGAGCTAAAGATGAGTGCGATAGGACTTGAATAAACGTTTTTGTCCACGACTTTTTCTTCTTCAAAGACTTCGATTGTGCCATTAACCACCGTGGAGCCTTTGATGGTCATCCAGAAGTTGTAGACCATGATAAACCAGCCTGCTAAATAGAGTCCTCCACCAATGACACGCATCAGCATGAGTGGACGAATTGTATTAATCGTGTCTAAAAAGTTAGGATAGGTAAGTACGGTTCCGTTTTCGCTTGTCGCATTAAGCATTAGGCCTTGCGTGATACCGCTAGTCCACATCGCTGCTACATAAAGTAAGATACCAACTAATCCTGTCCAAAAATGGATATTAGCGAGTGATTTTGAATGCAGAGGTTTACTCCAGAGTCTTGGAACTAACCAGTATGCCATACCTGCTGCCATGAATCCATTCCATCCGAGTGTGCCTCCATGCACGTGTCCAATAATCCAGTCTGTATAGTGAGCAAGGGCATTTACTGATTTAATGGAGAGGAGCGGTCCCTCAAACGTAGACATGCCGTAGAATGTGACAGCTGCTGCAAAAAATTTAAGTACAGGATCAGTCCTTAACTTGTGCCATGCTCCACGTAGGGTAAGTAGACCATTTAGCATGCCGCCCCAAGAAGGTGCCCATAACATCAGAGAAAAAGTAGTACCTAATGTCTGTAGCCAAGAAGGAAGCGCTGTGTTTAATAAATGGTGAGGACCTGCCCAGATATATAAGAAGACCAGTGACCAAAAGTGTACAACGGAGAGACGGTAAGAATAAACAGGTCTTTCGGCTGCTTTAGGTACGAAGTAATACATGATACCTAAAATCGGAGTCGTTAAAAAGAATGCTACGGCGTTGTGACCATACCACCACTGAACGAGTGCGTCTTGTACGCCACCAAAGAGCGGATAGCTATGTGTAAAACTTGTAGGTATCGATAAGTGGTTAACAATATAAAGCATCGCAATCGTAATGATTGTCGCGATGTAGAACCAGATTGCTACGTAGAGACTAGGTTCACGTCTAATTTTGAGTGTCCAAAAAAAGTTGACTGCGAAAATAACCCAAACGATGACAACAGCGATATTGATTGGCCAAATAAGCTCTGCGTATTCCTTACTGCGTGTAAGTCCAAAGGGTAAAGTAACTGCTGCAGAAACAATAATTAATTGCCAACCCCAGAAGTGTAGCTGAGAAAGGAAATCACTCGCTAAACGAGCTTTTACGAGTCGCTGGGTAGAATAATAGATACCAGCAAACATCATGTTTCCTACTAAGGCAAAAATAGCTGCGTTAGTATGAAGCGGACGTAAATGCGACCAGGTTAGGTAAGGTAATCCAAAGTTTAGCTGCCAGAAATTAAGCTGAGCTGCTATGAGTACACCGACAAGCATACCTACAGCACCCCATATAATAGAGGCTAGTAGAAATTGGCGTACGATTTTATCATTAAATTCAATCGTGATTTTTTTATCAGACATAGAAAAGGATATAGGGGTTCGCTAAACGCTTAGACTATTAAAACGTTACTTAACTTTAACGGTACCGCCTAATCTGCGTCCCTCTTCGGACAAAGGCATGAGAGAGTCGCGATCGCTGTTACTGATTCTATCGCGTGTATGTTCCCGTAGAAAAAATACGATAAACGTAAAAACTAAACATAAACTAACCGTGAGTGTGAGTGGTATAACAGCCATAGTGGTTGAGGGTTTAAACGTAAAGGAATGGTTAAATGGAGTGGGTAGGCTTGATGCGTTTTTTGGCGTCCGCTGCTAAATGATCGTAACCGAGCAAATGTTGCGCGTACGTTACGTAGCTATAAGGGGTGCTCTTTTTTTCATGAGCATTAAGCCAAAGATGACGCGCCACATAGAGGGTTTCTGCCTCTAGATTCGTGTTAACTTCATAGGTGCTTAATTTCATCAGTAGTTATCCTTACGCTTAAGCATACTTACTTATTCAAATGTAGGCTCCGCGACGCTTGGCGGGTACTGTGCATTTCTTGCTATTGGCATTAATAAGCAGTGCAAGAGATGCGTATGGTTTGACAAAGCTCGCGGAGATCACGCTGTGTCAAATTGTTATATTAGTAGCATGTTAACTGACTGTGTGCATGCACTTGAAGCTCGTCGTAAGGAGGTACGTTTACGATGGGAAGATTTGCTGCGTACAGAGCGAGCGAATAGCCCACTCGCTAATCCTGATACATTAGTCTATCTAATAGACTCCACGTTTAATTCAATTATTCAGGAACTCTTAAAGCCGCAGTCACCTAAGAAAGCTATTCATTCTGCGGATTTTTCTGTTGTTAGAGCTAAATGTATCTGTGGAAGAAACCCTTATTTAGCTTATTTCACTGCTGGGGAGCAGGCTCTTTTGGAGGCACTGGTGCTAATCCAAGCAAGTAATGGTCCGTTAGATCCCGATGTGCGTGATTCTTCAGTTCAAGACTTGTATAGTGTCATACGTTCAGCCGCGTTAAAGGAAATCGAAGCTTTTTGTTCTCTCTGTCAGTACCGAGCAGAATCCGAAACGCTTTCTAATCTCCAGTCAGTCAAAGCGTGTTCAGCTTAAATAAGCTTACGAACCGTGTAGTTTTTCGCGGTAGGTAGTAGGTGGTTCACCTGCTACGCGACGAAATACACGGTTAAATTGAGAGAGGGACTGAAAGCCGGATTCATATGCGGCTTCACTGATGCGCTTATGAGGATTAAGGAGTAGGTTTTTAACTTTTTCGACACGTACTCGAGCTAAGTAATCGGTAAATGTCATACCCGTTGCTTTTTTAAACGTTTTACAGAAGTAGAAAGCACTAACATTTACTGCCTTTGCAACTTGAGCTAAGGACAGGTCATCATTTTGGTGTTCTGTTATAAAGATACGTGCTTTTGCAACTTGTGGTGACTCTACGGTCGATTCTTGTACCAAAAGTTGGTTACTAACGGTAGAAAGATGCTGAGCAAAGACGGTGAGAAGGCGTACAATCG
>Ga0214175_1000024_pt1 | contig 72138 bp, 67 predicted proteins | sample TroBogEpilimnion_17_FD_153013 | JGI IMG/M metagenome (GOLD analysis project Ga0214175, IMG submission 153013) | Freshwater microbial communities from Trout Bog Lake, WI - 09AUG2007 epilimnion | ecosystem: Environmental > Aquatic > Freshwater > Lake > Epilimnion/Euphotic zone | place: Trout Bog...
GTCACGTGCGTGCATCGAAGACGTCAGGCCGTAGCACGAAAACGTCGGAGATTTCTAATATAATTAGAAATTATGGAGTTAAACGGCGTGACACGAATTAGGATTTTTTACGACCTTTTGACGAATCAACCTGCCGCGTTATAAACCACTAATAAAAATTATAAGTCGTGAGAAATGATTGGGTAGGGAGGCTGCTGCGTCAGCCTTCTTGCATTTAATAAAATTATCCGGCGAAGGTGAATCGTGGGTGCGAATGGAATGGATTCGCAGACGCACGTTGGTGGGTGAGAGCGGACGTCCTGGTAATGTCGTCCCTACCCGAGACCCCAGGACGACGACGCAGCGTCGTCCCTACCGTAGATACAAGGACGGTGAGGCAGCGCCGTCCCTACCTATGCTAGCAATTAATTCCGCCGCTGACTTCGATGCGCTGTCCGTTGACCCATTTTGCTTCGTCGGTGCAGAGGAAAGCGACCACGCTGCCGATGTCGTCGGCATAGCCCACGCGCCCGAGGGGTGACATTTGGCTGAGGGCAGCTTTCATATTTGGATTATTGCGAATCGCGGCGTTGTTGAAGTCGGTTTCAATCGGACCAGGGGCCACGATATTCGAGCGGATGCCCCGGGCCCCGAGTTCCTTGGCTTGGTATTTGGTTAAAATCTCCACGGCGCCTTTCATCGAAGCATAGGCCGAGTAGCCCGGGACGCAGAAACGCGTGGAGCCACTGGAGATGTTCACGATGCCACCTCCTTGCCGGAGTAGGGGGAGGCATTTTTGGGTGAGGAAATAAACCGACTTAAAGTGCACGTTGAGAAACTGATCAAAAATCGCTTCCGTCACATTAGGGTAGGGCACGGTCGCCCCCATGCCCGCATTAGTGATCAGAAAGTCAAACCCCTCGCTCGACCACGTTTGGCGCAGGAGCGATTGCAGGCGTTGCACAAAACCATCGATGCCAGGAATGTCATTAGCGTCGAAGGCCAAGGCTGCCGCTTGTCCGCCCGAAGCTTTGATACTGGCGACGACGCTGGCTGCATCCGCCTCGCGTTCACGATAAGTGATGACCACGGCAAGCCCTTTGAGGGCGAGTTGCACGGCCATATCTTTGCCGAGACCACGACTCCCACCCGTGACTAAAGCGATTTTCATAGGCGTCTCACCGTGGGAGCTTTCCTGATTCTGTCCAACGCGGGAAACGGATAAAAGAGGATCCAGTACAATGCTACGTTGTACTGGGGTCGATGGCCGGATAGTTTAACTCTGATTCCGAAAGTCGCCCTCGCGACTAAGACATCCTTTATAAGGGACGCACTCTACCGATGAAGGGAGTTATGCTTAGACTTAGGAGGATGTCAAGGGAGGGGTGGCCTGAAAGACGAAAGTTTTTTGAAATTGGGAAAAACCGAATAAAACAGCCTTTTTATTCATAATATTAGTTCAAAATAGCCTTAAAATGGCCAATTTCAGGCACTAAGCTGACTTTATCCATAGAGCCGGTGGGTCATGCAATTCACTTGCGGGCTTAAAATGGTACACAAAAGTTGGTTCATGCGGAAAATTAAATTACCCCTTTTTCTTCTCTTAGTTCTTTTTGGTGCCGGCGTGACGACGCTGCAGGCGGCTGATGCCAAGCCTGAAGTAAAGCCCGTGGCGGCGCCCAGTAGCACGCCTTACAAGGTTTCGGAAACTGCTCCCTTTATCACTTTAGCCAACGCGGCCCTCGCCGCCTTAAATGCAGGTAAGCAGACGGAGATGGTGGCGAAACTGACGGATCTGGAGTCCGCCTGGGACGACAAAGAAAAAGAACTCCGTCCGCGTAATGAAGCCGTGTGGGTTTCGATTGATAAAACCTTGGATAAGGGCATCGCCGCCTTGCGCGGTAGCAAGGTGAACCTCACGAAAGGGAAGGCCGCTTTGGAGGCCTTGGTGAAGGAACTCGCCGCCGCTTCGAAGGACTAAGGGTAGCGTAAGCTCTCGAGAGGTTGGGGGTTGCACAGGTTTACCCCTGTCGGACTCCACTTTCAGCCAATGTTACGTTTTTTTAACATCCGCTGGCTTGAAAGTTTTAGGTTTATTTTACTCCTGTTCCCTTAATCATCGGCGTTACGTTCTGCTATGGAAAATCCAGCCCCTATCACCCCTACCAAGCGTCGTCCGCTTTGGCTCCGGGCTTTGGGTTGGTTGGGCGGTTTGATATTGTTTTTAACCGTCTTATTGGGCGGCGGCTATCTCATCATCCAAAGTAACAATAATTTTCATATTGTAGACGACCATGTCTTGTACCGCTCAGCTCAGATGAGTGGGCCTGATTTACAAGAAGTGGTGCAGAAGTATGGCATTCGCACTGTCATCAATCTGCGGGGTGAGAATAAGGGGACTGATTGGTATGACGAAGAAATTCAGGCGGCCAAACAGTGCGGTTTAATTCACGTCAATTTCGGAATTTCGGCTCGGGAGCAATTAACGCTCGGTCAGATGCAGGAGTTGACGAGGCTGATGGCGACGCTCCCCCGTCCCATTTTGGTACATTGCTGCTCCGGGACTGATCGGACCGGTCTGGTCTGTTCGCTTTATCGTTTATCGAAAGGCCAATCCTCGGTCATTGCTTCACAGGAACTATCTTTGCGATACGGCCATTTCCCTTACCTCGGTTGCGAGTCTGGGGCGATGGATCGGAGTTTAGAAGTTTACGTTAAAGAGCAAAGTCAGCGTTAGGCTTTGGGGAAAAGTTTGACCTTTGGCATTGGATTAAATCGCAGAGTCCTTTAAACGACTAGCACGTGCGCCTACTTGATCGACATATTCTCCGGGAATCGGGTTGGGCAGGCTTTATGGCGACGGCAACGTTTGTCTTCGTCTTAGTTGCAGCCAACGTACTTCAACAAGTCTCGCAAGCTATTGCCTCGGGGCGGGTGACCCCTGTGGAAGGTTTTCAACTAATTGTCTTATTATTCCCCACCGTCATCCCGTATGCTTTGCCCATGGGGGCGTTGACGGGCGTGTTAATCACCTTTGGACGTCTCAGTGCCGAAGGGGAAATCACGGCCATGAAAGCTGCGGGGATTAGTTTAACACGCATCGCTCGACCGGTTTTAATCGGAGCCGCGTTGGTTGCCTTGGGGTCGGCTTGGTTGAATTTAGAAGCCGGCCCAGCATCGGAGGATGAGTTTGAAGTCATCTTGGCGGGCGCGACGAAGAATAACCCTGCGAACCTGATTGTGCCTGGCGAAACCAATCGCCGCTTTCCCAATCTCATGATGAAAGCCCGCGATCGCCAGGGCGAAAAACTCATCGATTTTTGGGTGTGGGAGTTGGATGCCAAGGGGCAGATTATCCAGAGCGTTTTTGCCAAGGAAGCGCGGTTGATTTACCTGCAACACGAGCAGGGCGAAGATATTTTACGGGTGGAGTTAAAACAAACCCGCATGGAAACCCGGCAACCAAGCGAGTCGGGTGCTCCCGCCCCCGCTTCGTATTCTACGGCCGCTGCCGCCACGTTAGAGTTTCCCGCGGGTAAAGTGATGCCCAGTAAAAATGGCTATTATAAGCGACTCCGTATGATGACTGGACGGGAATTGTGGGCGGCGAGTCAAGAAGGCTGGCAAGTGCCTCCGGGAGCGACGCCCGAGGTGATTGCGCACCAAAAAATGTTACCCCTCGTACAACTCATGGCGCGGCTCACCACGGCGGTGTCGGTCTTCACCCTGGTTTTTCTGGCGATTCCTTTAGCGGTTACGGTTGGTCGAGCGGAGTCTTCGGTGAATGCTCCCTTGGCCTTGCTCGTGGCCTTAAGTTATTACGCCTTAACGCAAGCGGCGGGTTGGGTTAAAGATCCCGAGTGGCATCCCGAGCTGCTGGTCTGGGTGCCAAATATTACCGTGATTATTTTATCGATCTTTTTGTTACGTCGCGCGGCGAAACACTAAGCTCAAGCAAAGTAAAGCCCACCCCTTTGACAAAGGGGGAAACCTGGGCACAGGAACGGTCATGCGTAAAAACCGTCCAGAGACTATGGCTGAAGCCATTCAATTTTGTTTTATTAAAATCCCACTAAAAACCCTCGAGGAGCTCGAGATTAAGCCAGAGGAAGAGATGTTTGAATGCCATTTTGGTTTAGGTATGTGGCTCCGTAATAGTCTGGGGTTATGGTCGGGTGGCCCTTTGCTCGCCCTTGAATGTGTGCATCCCGACGATGCTTCGATGGTGATTCTTGATGAGTTGAGAAAATACATGAAACAACACCCCGATTGGCGTTTGGTGCGTCGGCAGCTCATCAAGGGTGAAAAAGAGCGTAAGCAACGGAAGAAATCGTAAGTGAACTAAGCGGGCGGTTGGCTGTCTAAAACCCATGTACCCTTTGATGTTCCGTCCAGTGTTCTGGTTGATAGCCGCTTGTTGGACTTTAGTGGCTACGGCGCAAGTGGCCCCGCTGTTACAGCCGTATATCGATAAGCATGAGCTTGCCGGGGCCGTTGTAGTCGTCGCCGATCGCGAAAAAGTTTTAGCCTATGAAACCGTTGGTTGGGCGGACATCGCCGCATCGCGTCCGATGGCCAAGGATACGCTGTTCTGGATTGCCTCGCAGTCGAAGGCCATGACTGCGGTGGCGGTGTTGATGTTGGTCGATGAAGGTAAACTCGCGCTGGATGACCCCGTCGAGAAGTACTTACCCGAGTTTCGGCAGCAGATGTTACAAGTGGAGAAAGATCCGAACCACGTTCTCTTAAAAAAGCCCTCGCATCCCATCACGTTGCGCGAAGTCCTAAGCCATACCAGTGGATTGCCGTTTAAGTCGGAAATGGAAACGCCCACGTTGGATGGCCTGCCTTTAGCGGTAGCGGTCCGCAGTTATGCCTTAACCCCTTTGCAGACCGAACCAGGGACGCATTATCAGTATTCGAATGCCGGGATTAACACCGCCGCCCGGGTCTTAGAAGTCGTCAGCAAAATGCCGTATGAGAAGTTCATGCAGGAGCGCTTGTTCAACCCCTTGGGCATGAAAGATACCACCTTTTGGCCGAACGCCGAGCAAGTGGCCCGCTTGGCGAAGAGCTATCGCCCTAATGAAACTAAGAAGAATTTAGTAGAAACTCCCTTAGGCCAGTTGAAGTCGCCGCTAACGGATGAAGTCCACCGTTACCCGATGCCCGCGGGAGGGCTGTTTTCCACGGCCGCTGATACGACTATTTTCTGTCAAATGCTGCTGAACGGCGGCCAATGGCAGGGCCGTCGCTATTTGAGTGAAAATGCCTTCCAAGAGCTCACTAAGCGCCAAACGGCCTCATCCATTAAGGAAAGCTATGGGTTTGGCCTTACGATTGGGCCCGATTTCTTTGGCCATGGTGGGGCTAATGCCACGAATATGGAGATTCGGCCTGGAGCCAATCGGGTGCTGATTTGGATGATCCAGCATAACGGCTTTGTAGGTGAGGGGGGCAAGGCCCAGGGGGTCTTTAGGCATTGGGCGTTGACGGAGTTGAAGTGAACTAAAGCCGGAATCGGGGTTTGACCCGGGGTAGTTATAATATAATTACATTATAACCCCGGAGTCGTATGCTGCGTAACGTCGTCATTTTAGGCGGTGGGACGGCAGGTTTGTTGATGGCAGCAAGCCTTAGGGTAAAATTGCCTGAAATTAAGGTGCAGCTGGTGGCGAGTGCGGCTTTAGGCGTGATTGGGGTGGGCGAGGGCAGTACGACGGACTTCCCGAATTTCTTGCACGGCTTTTTGGAAATCCCCCCCGCGGAATTTTATCGGGCGGTGAAGCCTGCTTTAAAATTAGGTATCCGTTTTGATTGGGGTCCACGCTCGCATTACCACTACAGCTTTTCGGGAGCGATGCGCCAGCAGGTGCAACCTTCGGGGCTGCCTTGTGGTTATGTGGCCGAGGAAAATATCGTGGGAGCAGATTTAGTGACCGCGTTGATGGAGCAGCGCCGGGTTTTCTTACAACACCCTCAGGGACCCTGGCCGGATGTGAAGCAAACCATCGGGTATCACATTGAGAACGCCGAGTTGGCGGCTTTTTTGGAAGGCTATGTTAAGCGCTTAGGCGTGGAAATCCTGGAAGGCGATTTAGCCGAAGTGATGATGGCAGGGGAGACCGTGCGAGCCTTGCGGTTGCAGGATGGGCGTGTCTTAGAAGCAGATTTCTTGGTCGATGCCTCGGGTTTCCGCTCCGAATTAATCGGAAAACATTTCAAGACACCCTTTATCAGTTATCGCGACACGTTAATTTGTGATCGAGCCATTGTCGGGGGTTGGCAGCGTACCTTTGAGCCCATTTTACCTTACACCATTGCGGAGACGATGGACGCCGGTTGGGCTTGGCAAATTGAGCACCCCACGCGAATCAATCGTGGTTACGTTTACTGTTCAGGTTTCATTTCCGATGAAGCGGCTGAAGCTGAGTTTCGTAAAAAGAATCCCAAGGTCGGCCCCACGCGGGTGGTGCCTTTTATGCCCGGGCGCTATGCCCGGCAGTGGAAGCATAACGTCTTTGCAGTCGGTAATGCGGCGGGCTTTGTGGAACCCTTGGAGGCTACTTCGCTTTTAGTCATTGCCCACGAGTGTCGTTTCTTAGTGACCGCTTTAAAGGAATCGGGCGGTGATCCCACGCCCACGGTGGTGAACTGCGTCGACCGTTTAAGCGGCGGGCTGTGGGATGAGATTCGGGATTTCCTCGCCGTCCATTATCGTTTTAACCAGCGCCTAGATACGCCCTTTTGGCAGCATTGTCGGCGAGAGGTGGCCTTAAAGGGAGCGGAGTCGATTATAGAGTATTACCAGCAAAACGGCCCGAATTACCTCGCTGAATCCGAACTCATCAAACCTATCCAGAGTGTCTTTCAATTAGAAGGCTATTGGTTACATTTAGTGGGCATGAAGGTGCCGCACCAGCGTGCCTCGCGTGCCACGGAGACAGATCGTCAGGTGTGGGCTCAGCATTGTGCGGCGAACCTGCATCGAGCGGAGCAGCATGGGATGACCGTCGCGCAATCGTTGGCCGTCATGCACAACCCTCGGTGGCAATGGACGCCAGGTTTTTATCGCTAGGTTAAGTCGGACGGTTTTTCCTGTAATAACGCTGGAGCAGAGTCTAAAAACTGTTCTTATCGTATTCGTCCATGGCGACCATCTTATGCATGAAGTGGGGAACCAAGTATGGCCCCGAGTATGTGAATCGACTCCATTCGATGGTGCAGCGGCATTTGACCCTGCCGCATCGCTTTGTCTGTTTAACGGATAACTCTGCTGGCTTGAATCCAGGCATCGAAACTTTCCCAATTCCGAGCTTAGAATTGCCTGCCGGGGCACCGGAGCGTGGTTGGACGAAACTAGTCTCCTTTTCGCCCGCCCTGCTGGCGGAGAATGGCCCGGCCTTAAAAGGTGAAGTCCTCTTCTTAGATATCGATATTGTGATCGTCGGCAACATGGACTCGTTCTTCCAACAACCAGGAGATTTCTTAATCATTCGGGACTGGCAGAAAGGCCACTACACCGGCAATTCCTCGGTGTACCGTTGGACGGCTGGGGCTCACCTCGATGTGCTAGAGTATTTTAGGAATCATTTAGAAGCCGTGCGGCGCCGGCACCGGAATGAACAAGAATATCTTACGGCCCAACTCAGTGCGCAGGGAAAAGTCAGCTATTGGCCCGAAACCTGGTGTCGCAGTTTCAAGCGCCACTGCGTGAAATATTTCCCGTTCTCTTTTTTCCAGACCCCTACCATTCCGGAAGGTGCGAAGATTATTGTTTTCCACGGGGTGCCTAATCCCCCTGACGCTTTGGTCGGTCGCAGCGGCAAGTGGTATCGCAAGGTCTTACCGACCCCTTGGATTGCAGATAACTGGAAGTAAGCCGCGCTCCGTTTAGGAGGCGGGCTTTTCTTCGGCGTCAGGCTCGTCGTTGGCCGCTTCGGCTTTCGCTTCCGCTTGCGAGCTCAAGATAGGCTGAGCGAACAGACGACCATCGGGTAGGTTGGCAATATAACCCTCCGAGATGAGGAACGTCAGATCCGTGATCAGTTGCTTCTTTGCTTCTTCGGTGGCCGTTTCGCCAAGCAAGTTGAGGACCAAGTCCTTGGCGTGCTGGGCTGGTTTACGATCGAGCGAGTCAAAGATTTTGGCCATCGCATCGCTGAAGGTCGACTTCGGGTCGCGGCATCGACGACGCACGCTGCAAGCGTAGGTAATCCCTTTGGAACCCTTGCGGTAGAGGTGGAAGCCTTCTTTGCGCAGGCGCCCACGGATGCCGTTGGCGGTTTCGAGGGGAAAGCGGCGTTGTTGGTCGAGGGCAAAGCGAATTGAATCCACGAGCGGGCCGGGGGCGAGGTCTTTGAGGATGCTGCCGCGGCAGCGAATCCAAGGGAGCATTTTGACCACCAGGTCTTTGCGGTGGACGAGCAAGAAGGCCCGGGCGGCGTCGAGGCTTTCCAAGCGTTCGGGTTCACCCTCTTTGCGGTCTTTGGGCACGTATTCTGTGCGGCGCGACATGCCCTTAAGCCAAGCATCGATGGCTTCTTGTTCGCGGACCATTTCTAATTTGCTCTTAAAACGATCGAAGGGGACGTTCGGGAAGTTGCGCGTGTGGTGTTCGCGCAAGTTGCGTTGGTAACTATGGTGCGTCGGGGCGCCCAAGACTTTTCCGGTTTGGGGGCAACGGGCGACCATCAAGAAAGAACCCTTGGGTGCTTCGATTTCTACTTCCACCGTCTCAAAGAATTTATCCAGGTGATGGGACATCACGTGGTTGACTACTTCGGTTTCGGTTAAGAACGGATGACCATCGGGGATGGAGAGCGCGAGGGGTGCGGCGGGTTGGCCGTTTCTTTCCAACGGACGAATCACGATGGAAAGACGGTCTTCCTTATCTAAAATCAACTGAGCGACCTCGAAGAGTTCGTAGGTCATCTTACTTTTCTTCATCGCTCCACCGAGCAATTCGAACTTCGCGTCGTCGGGGTAGAACGTGCTGCTAACGACGGGTTGGAAGGGTGGTGGCTCTTCGGACCAAGCGCGAGGACCGCGATCGTTACGGAAACCACCGCGACGGTCGTCCCGGCGATCATCGCGACGTGGGCCGCCTTGACCTTGGCCGGGGCCTTCACGACGTGGGCCACGACGATCTCCTTCGCCCGAAAAACGTGGACCGGAGGGGCCATCGCGGCGGGGGCCGCGGTTTTCACGGAAACCCTTGGAGCCACTGCTCACATTCTCAGCAGGTCCGCTGACCCAGGAAGGCCCAAAGCCAAGCGAGGAAAGGTCCAGTTCAAAGGATTTTTCCTGGGGAGGGTTATTTTCGGCCGATTCGGGAGACATGGAGGCATTTAGAGTTGGGAAACTAAGTGATTTGGCAAGCGTTGGCATTCGTGCTTCTTTTTTCTTGCACCGCACGCAGGGTGTTCCAGCGTGCACCTTCTAGTTATTGCTCAGGTGGTGGAATGGCAGACACGCATGCTTGAGGTGCATGTGCCGCAAGGTGTCCGGGTTCAAGTCCCGGCCTGAGCACCAATTTTAAGGTTCGGCGGGGTTTGGGTTCTATTTTGGTTCACTTGCCCCGAAAGAATTCACAATGATGGCGTCATGGCGACGCCACAACCGTTACAAGTCTTGATTCTAGGGTCGGGGGGACGAGAGCACGCGCTACTCAAGGCCTGTTTGCGTAGTCCGCGGGTGCAACGCGTCGCCGTGGCTCCAGGAAATGGCGGGATGGCTTTGGAAGCAGAATGTTTACCCTTGGATCTAGGTAACCCCGAAGCCGTTTTGGCTTTGGTGCAAAAGACCGCGACGAATTTTGTCATTGTCGGCCCCGAGGTTCCTTTGGCGGCTGGGGTGGTGGATGTCTTAGAAGCTGCGGGCGTACGGGTTTATGGGCCCTTGGCGGCTGGGGCGAAGTTGGAAGCCAGCAAAGCTTTTACTAAAGAATTTCTTTTTCGTTATAAAATCCCCACGGCCGCTTCCGCGACTTTCACCGATTTAAATCGCGGGTTGGAGTATTTGCGTACTCAGCCCATGCCCATCGTGATCAAAGCTTCTGGCTTAGCGGCCGGGAAGGGCGTGGTCATTGCGCAAACCTTGGTCGAGGCTGAGACTGCTTTGCGCGACATGATGGAAGCCAAAGTTTTTGGCAAGTCGGGCGAAGAAGTCGTCATCGAGGAGTTCATGCAAGGGGAGGAAGCCTCGATTATGTTAATGGTTTGTGGCGAAGAATATTTGATGCTGCCGCCCAGTCAGGATCACAAACGAGTGGGCGAAGGTGATACGGGTTTGAACACGGGTGGTATGGGGGCTTATGCACCGACGACCGTGGTGACGCCCGAGGTTGAACGCCGTTTGCGCACCGAGATCATTGAGCCCACTTTACGGGGGTTAAAACGCGAGGGAATCGATTATCGCGGGACGCTTTATGTTGGCATCATGGTCACGTCCCAAGGCCCCAAAGTCGTCGAATTCAATGTCCGTTTTGGCGACCCAGAGTGTCAGGTTTTAATGCCTTCGTTGGCGACGGATCCAGTTGAAATCATGGAGCAAATTGCGGCGGGTACTTTCAAGCCTTCGCAGGTTAAGTTACGCCCTGGAGCTACCATAATTGTCGTTTTGGCGGCGGGTGGCTATCCAGGAGACATTCGCAAAGGGGATGTCATCACCTTGCCCGCTACTTTGCCTGCTGGGGTGGATATTTTACATGGCGGCACCCAACGTCTGTCCGATGGCAGGGTGGTGACGTCTGGAGGGCGGGTTTTGGGGGTCGTGGCGCATGGGGCGACTTTACAAGAAGCATCCCAGAAAGCTTACGCCGTCATTCCAACGATTCAGTTTACCGGGATGCATTACCGCCGGGACATCGGGTATCGGCAGTTAAAACGCGACGGAGTGCTCTGAGCACTTGAACCTAGGAAAAAGCTCTTTAATTTGAGGGTATGGCAGGCGAACGCGACACGGTGACCTTTATCTGCACGGGCAACACTTGTCGTAGTCCGATGGCCGAAGGTTTGTTGCGGGCCGCGTTAGCGAAACGAGGTGGCCCAGAGTTAGCCCATTTAAAAGTCACCTCCTTAGGTTTAGCCGCAATGGGGGGTGAACTCCCTTCGACCAATTCGGTGCGTGCGATGGCCCGCATCGGTTTGGACATTGCGAATCACCGGAGCCGTCGCTTGACCCAGGCTGATTTAGATCGAAGCCTCATCGTGTTCGGCATGACCGATTCACACCTGCATGCCTTGCAGGCCCGTTTTGATTCCTTACCGCCTCAGGTGATGCTGATGCGCGAGGTCATACCACAGTCCACCTCTTGGGAAATCCCTGACCCCTTTGGCGGTGATTATCGGGAATATGAAGCCACGCGTGATTCCATGATTGAAGCGATGCCTGCGATGCTTGAATTTCTGCGTAAGCATTTTACTCAATGAGTTCTAAACCCACGATTTCCTTTGGCAGCGATCACGGAGGCTTGGCCTTGCGACGTGACTTAATCGAAGCCTTGCGGGCGAAAGGTTATTCCGTCTTGGACCGGGGGACGAATACGATCGAGTCCTGCGACTACCCTGATTACGCCCACGCTGTGGGGGCGGACATCACGAGCGGGCAGGCCGCTTTGGGGATTTTAATTTGTACGACCGGCATTGGTATCTCGATTGCAGCGAATAAAATGCCCGGCATTAGGGCGGCTTTAGTCCAAAATCCTGACGCCGCCGCCTTGTCGCGCCGCCATAATAACGCGAATGTCCTGTGTTTTGGGGCTAAGTACGTCGACCTCCCCTTGGCCTTAACTTGTGCTGATGCTTTTTTGACAGCCGAGTTTGAGGGTGGGCGCCACAGTCGCCGGGTGGATAAATTAGAATCTTGTGGATAACTCAGGCCCTTTGTCGTTGCCTCGCCCAACTTAACTTTTTCGCATCCTATCTTAACCATGACTGCCATTCGTCGCATTCCCTTAGCTCAACTCGATCCCGCCATCGACGCCTTAATCAAGGCGGAGCTAAAGCGTCAGCAAACCCACATTGAACTCATCGCTTCGGAGAACTTCACGTTACCTGCGGTGATGGAAGCGCAGGGTAGTGTGCTAACGAATAAATACGCCGAAGGTTATCCGGGCAAACGTTGGTATGGCGGTTGCGAGCATGTGGATGCCATCGAGCAAATTGCGATTGATCGCGCCAAGGCACTCTTTGGGGCAGACCATGCTAATGTGCAACCTCACTCGGGCAGTCAGGCAAACGCGGCGGTTTACTTTGCGACGATTAAGCCCGGCGATAAAATCTTGACGATGAACTTGTCGCACGGCGGTCACTTGACGCACGGCAATGCGGCCAATTTTTCGGGCAAACTCTATCAAGTGGTCCATTATGGCGTAGGTGCCGATGGTCGTATCAACTATGACGAAGTGGCTGAAATGGCGCAGCGCGAAAAGCCCAAGATGATCACCGTTGGGGCTTCGGCGTATGCTCGTGAAATCGACTTCGAACGCTTTGGCAAAATTGCGCGCGAGAACGGGGCCTTACTCCTCGCTGACATTGCCCACATCGCGGGCTTAGTGGCTGCGGGGGTGCATCCATCTCCAGTGCCTCATGCGGATTTCGTCACGACCACGACGCACAAGACGTTGCGCGGTCCACGTGGCGGTTTGATTTTATGTAAAGCGGAGCATGCTAAGGCCATTGATTCGTCGGTCTTCCCTGGCGCTCAAGGCGGTCCTTTAGAGCACGTCATTGCGGCGAAGGCGGTTTGCTTTGCACAATGTGCGACGCCAGAATTTAAGGAATACGCACAACAAGTTGTGGCCAACTCGCGTGCCCTGGCGGCGGAGTTGATTCGACTCGGCTTCGGCCTCATCAGCGGTGGTACGGACAATCACCTTAGCTTAATCGATTTACGCAAGAGCCACCCCAATGTTTCGGGTAAGGATGCCCAGTTGGCCTTGGATGCCGCTCATATCACCACGAACAAAAATACCGTGCCTGATGAGACCCGTAGTCCCTTCCAAGCGAGCGGTATCCGGGTCGGCACTCCAGCCGTCACTTCACGTGGCATGAAGGAGCCGGAAATGAAACAAATTGCTCAAGCGATTGCCGTGGTGCTTTCCGACCCGCAGAACCCTGCCAAGATTGAGGAAGGCAAACAAATCGCCTTGAATTTATCTGCTCGTTTTCCCTTGCCCTACTAAGAAAAAACTTCTTTTTGGGCTTTCCTCTTTTTTAATTCTCACCTAAATTTATGTCGTACCCCTCCCCATCTATGAATACCCCTACCCGTAAATCACGCAAGGGCTTCACGCTCATCGAATTGCTGACCGTGATCGCCATTATCGGCATTTTGGCTGCCGTGCTCTTCCCTGGAGTTCAGGGTGTGATGCTCTCTGCCAAGAAAAACTCCGCTCTGAACAAGATTCGTTCGATCGGCCAAGGCTACATGAACTGGGCTGGTGGCACGAAGTCGATTGCCACGGGCGCTTGGGCTAGCGGTCTTAATCAGACCACCAGCGTCTCCGGTTACGCTGCAATCTTGGCTTACGGTGCGACCTTGAATTCAGGTAGCCTCTGGTTCGTTGATGGTGACCCCGCGGTCGACCTCATCGCTCAAATCCCTGCTAACGTGATCACCGTTTCTGGTTCCACGGTCTCGATTAACACCCAATTCGCCACGGCGATGTCGCAAGGTAAGTCGAGCTGGGATTTATACACCCCTACTTCTCGTTCGCTCGTCGGTAACGTCACCACGCCCCTAGGTTGGAGCCGCGGTTTGACGATTGCTGGTACTTGGCCTGCTGCTGGTACGGGTGCACAAGATTCTATTTGGGGTACCACGGGTGGTCACATCTGCTACGGTGACGGCCACGTCTCCTGGGTCTCCGACACCACGACCGCGGGTACGAATCCTTTCACGAAGACCGATGGTACGCCTTCGGCTTCTTACAAGGATGCGATTCCTACGACGGCTGCTTTGTTAACGCAAAACTAAGCCGAAGCGATTCTGCTAAACAGAGCCCCAGTTCGCTGGGGCTTTTTTGTTTTCAGATTTCACGGTTCAACCTAACTTTAAACTTATGAGCCAATTGCGCCCTTGGGTGGACGCCTGTCGTCCGAAGACTTTGGTCGCCGCTATTGTGCCCGTGGCCTTAGGAGGGGCGGTGCTGGCGATGTATGGGGCGAAGGTAAATCTCTTAGCACATCCTGATTTTTGGAGCACGCTAGGTCGCTGTGCGGGTTTTGCCCTCGGCGTACAAGTCGCTTGTAATTTCGCCAATGACTTGGGCGACTCTTTGCGTGGGGCGGATACTCCGGAGCGCGTCGGCCCGCGGCGGGCCGTGGCCCATGGGGAGATCAGTCCGCGGGCGATGGCTTGGGGGATTGCTGTCGCCTGTGGTTTGGCTTTGGCCTGTGGGTGGCAGGTGGGGTTAACCTCTCCCGCGTTAATCGTAGCTGGGTTTCTCGCGATTATTTTAGCCCTCGCTTACACCTTGGGTCCGTACCCCTTGGCTTATCATGGCTTGGGCGATGTTTTTGTGGTCGCTTGCTTTGGGCTGCAGGCGACGGCGCTGACGGTCTTTGCTTTATATAAGAAATTGAGTAGCGGAATGGATGTGGTGATGCCTTGGATGCCAGCGATTTTAGCCGGCTTGGGTTTAGGCTTACTGGCCGATAATATTCTACTGGCTAATAACGCCCGCGATTATGAAACCGATACGAAGGCCGGCAAACGCACCTTGGTCGTTTGTTGGGGCCGCGATTTTGCCCGTCGCTTACACGGCTTTAATACCATTGTTGGGCTTGGCTGTTTAGCCCTCGTCTTTGGTGGCTGGCCTTTGTGGTTAGCTCCGCTGGCCTGGTGGCAGCATCGGCAGTTTCGTCAAGCCCAGCAGGCTCAGGAATTTATTCCCAGTCTCGCCCAAGCGGCGATTTTACTGCTTCTGGCGGGCCTCGTGTGTGTAACTGTCGCTTGCCTCCAAGGGTCGATTCCAATCAAACTTTTGCTGCGATGACGCCTCACCCATCCTTCGCCTCTCAACTCGAGGCTTTAGTCGCTGGCAGTCACCGGCCTTCGTGGGATGAGTATTTTTTGGCCACGGCGATTCTCGTTAGCTCGCGTTCCAGTTGCGAACGTTTGCACGTGGGTTGCATCATCGTTTCTACGGGTAAGCATCCCAATCGCTTAGTCGCTGCCGGCTATAATGGTTTCTTGCCGGGGGCACCGCATGATTCGCAGGTGCGCGACGGTCATGAGCAAGCCACCGTGCATGCGGAACAAAATGCGGTAGCCGATGCTGCTAAGCGAGGGGTTTCGCTCCAAGGCACCATCTGCTACGTGACCCACTTTCCCTGTGTAAATTGTGCGAAGATTTTGGCGGCGGCGGGCATTACCGAGATTCGCTATCGTCATGATTACAAAAATGACCCGCTAGTTTTCGAAATCTTAAAACAAGCTGGGGTGCAGGTCCGCCAACTCACGTAATGGCGGCCCAGTTTCCATCGTTAGCAGGGCAGCTGCTGATTTCGCACCCCTTGCAGCAGGATGAGAATTTTGGCGAAACCGTCGTCTTGATGCATGTGCATGATCGTGAAGGGGCGATGGGGGTGATTTTAAATCGCCCCATGGGAAAGTGTTTAGGCGAGTTGAAGGTTGAACTGATGGGTTCGCCTTTGGCCTCGATTCCTTTGCACCTCGGTGGGCCTGTCGCTACCGATCGCATGGCCTTTGGCGGATGGCGTTTTGGTAGTCGTGGGCCCGCGGCCTTACGTTATGGCATCAGCGAAGCGGAAGCCATCGAGTTGACGCAGGATGAACAGTTTCACCTCTTCGCTTTTGTCGGATATGCTGGTTGGAGTCCGGGGCAGTTGGAGCAGGAATTGAAACAAAAAGTTTGGGTGACAGCGCGCTTTGAACGACAGCACGAACACCTTGAAGGACGTAACCTTTGGTTGCGGTTATTGTGGCAGCATCGTCCCGATTTATTGCTCGAGATGAAGTCGCCTGAAGATTTAGGCCTGAACTGATTTTAGATTCCCGCGAGCAAGATACTGACTTGGCGAATCAAGGTCTCGCCGGCTTTCTTGGTGTCAGGCGTGATCATCTTATGCTGCACGAGCACGTCTTTTAATTGGTAGTTGAGGCCCACGTAGCTCCAGCGCCCTTGGGGCAATTGGAGGCTTTGTGGAGGCAGGGCGAGCCACTTTTTGGGAACCCCTTCCCAGGTGAATTCAACATACCAGCCTGCGGCTTTTTTCGCATCGCCACTGACTAAGCTGGGGTGGCGTTTGACGAAATCGGGAGCATGGTCAGTGCGGATTGTCACCGCCAAGGCGGTCGGCTCATTTTGCAGGGCAGACAGCAGGTTGATGCGTGACGACGTGAGGACGATTTGCGGGTTAAAGCCTGCGAGGTTTTGTCCATGCCAGAGACCGTGCGGGTTGGGGACACCGCGGTATTCAGGCTCGGTGGCATACCACGTATTAAAATTATCACTCAAACGGACCCCGATTTCGAAGTGCAGGTGAGCTCGTTCGCGCGGGATGGCTTCGGTGCCGATGGAGGTGTGACCCATCACGCCAATGACTTTGCTGCGATTGATCGCATCGCCCACCTTGAGGGAAGGGTCGATGGAAGCCAAGTGAGCGTAGAGCGTGTAGACTGGCAGTTCCGCTTGAGGGTGAAACAAGACGATATACTTACCATAGCCCCCGTTCGCTTGCTTATTGAGGTAGGCCACTTGCCCATCGAGGGCGGAGTAAATCAAATCAGTTGGCTCCCCGTTCTTATCGCGAGCCGTGGCTCGAATATCTACCCCTTCGTGGAAACGATGCCCATCTTCGCGCACCATCCCGAAGCCACCGGATTCAGGTCGCCCTGACGCGGTCGCTTGCAAGTAATCCAATGGGCTATGAATGGTGGTGCGGTCCAGCGAGGTTGGCCAAACGATTTCACTCGCAAACAAGTTTAAGCCACTTGTTGCGAGGAAGACGCCTGCCCAACGCCAGAAAATCACTTGCCTTCCTTGTCCTTTAATTTGCGCAGTTTAACGATGGTGGCGTTGAGCTTCTTGCTGAGAGCTACGGCCGCTTCATCGTTGGACAGGCCTTTTTGTTCGACGTGGAAGAGTAAATTGCCGTCCACGATTTGTTGTTCGATGGGCATGATGCCGACCGTGTCTTCATTGACTACAAAGATGAAATGCTTGCCGATGGCTTTGGCCGAATACTCCATGATTTTAGCGGCCGAGTCGCGGTCGACTTGGACTAGTAGGAAGCGTTGGCGCAAGTCTGGGTCGCCTGCTTCCACCACATCCGTGGCTAAGATTTCTTCGGCTTGAACGAGTGCTTTCGGGAGGACGTAGAGTTTCAGTCCGCTCACGGCCAATTGCACCTGCAGGCGCATGGCACTGCTGGTTGATTCTGGGGCTTCGAGGAAGACCGAGCCGAAGGAGTCGTGGGAGAAATCGTTGGTTTTACAACCGACGAAGCTCGCGATGGACAGGGCGAGGATAAAAGAACGAAGGAGGGTCATGAAATTAGCCTACGAGCAAATCGAGAGAAGCGCCGACTTGGAGGAGGTGGGAAGGTTGCAGGTCGATGGCCGGCACGTGGTAGAGGGATTTAGTGGCCGTGTGAACGTAGGGAATTTGGCCGTTGGCGGCGGGGCCGGCTTGGCGCAGGATTCGTTTACGTTCGAGGAGCATTGCCAAGATGTGTTTCAGGACGGCTTTGTCGCCTGAAGGGTCCGCGGCATCTTCGTAGAGCGACAAGAAAAATTCTTCGCGTGAAGCGAGGAGTTGGGCCCGTTGAACTTGTTCTTCTTGGCCACGATCTTTCACTTCGCGCGTCCACTTGCCGAGCAAGATGCCGTTCGGTTTGAAGTCCGCCGCGAATTCGCTCAGCACATCACTGCGCTCAATATGGCCACCGAGCGGCTTGTGTACGATGCAAATGACCGAGTCGCCCGTATGAAGTTCTCGACCTGAAGAGGCACAAATGGGTGCCAAAGGTTTTACCTGCCATTCCATGAAGTCACGATGAATTAAGGACGCTGTGGCGGGCAATCTTTAACCGCCACAGTTTGACGTCGAGTTGGCCGGAAACGAGCGGACTATTGCTTTTCGGCTGACTTCTAGGCGGGGTCGCCTTTCTTAGTTTGATGGCAACAGAAGCGACTCCCGCAGGCTTGGCCCTTTTGGTGGTGGACGTACAGACGGCTTTTTTACCAGCGATGTCGCAAGGGGAGCGTTGTTTGCGCCGCTGTGAACTCGCCGTGAAGGCGGCGCGGCTATTAGGACTCCCTATTTTCTTCACAGAGCAAGTGCCCCATAAGTTGGGTCCTACCCATCCGGATCTTTTGCAGTCGGCTGGCGAGACGGCCCAAGTTTTTGCGAAAACCAGTTTTTCCGCCTGGGCGGTCGAGGGTTTAGTACAGGCCTGTGAGGCTCAAGGGATTGAACACCTTTTAATCTGCGGTTTGGAAGGCCCTGTTTGCGTTTACCAAAGCGCCTTACAAGCCCAGCAGGCCTTGGGCGGGGTAACGATTTTGGCGGATGCCGTCACCGAACGACGCCCTGAAGACACGGCGGTATGTTGGGCGACTTTGCGGTCGGCGGGGGTCCAAGTTTTACCGACGGAGACCGTTTTTTACGCGTTGGTCGGTGGGGCTCAGCACCCGCAGTTTAAGACGTTTACGGATCTGATTAAACGCGGCTAGAACTGATCCACGGTCAAGGCGGGAGCTGGACTGATTTGCAGGCCCGTTGGTAAACCGCTTTCGCACCACGCCGCAAAGGCAATCATGCCTGCATTGTCGCCGCAATGAGCGGGGTCGGCGATGAGCATTTTGACTCCGGATTTTTGGGCGAGGCTGCTAAGTCGAGTGCGCAAGGTTTGATTGTTCGCCACGCCACCCGAAAGTCCCAGTGAGCGGTAGCGCTTTTGATGCAGTGCGGCACTGGCTTTGGAAATTAACTGCCCGAGGATAGCGTCTTGGTAGCCAGCGCACAAGTGGGGCAATTCGGCGGCCACGGCTTCATCCGACATCGTTTCTAGTTGATAGCGCAGGGCCGTTTTTAATCCGGAAAAACTAAAACGCAGGTCCGACTTTTCCGGAATACCACGCGGGAAAATAAATTTATCAGGTTGGCCGAGTTGAGCCTTTTGCTCGATGAGGGCACCACCAGGGTAAGGAAGCCCCAACAGTCGGGCCCCTTTATCATAGGCTTCACCAGCGGCATCATCGACCGTGCGTCCAATCACCGAAAGTTTTAGGTGTTCGTCGATTTCGATCAGCAGGGTGTTGCCTCCCGATACGATGAGGCCCAAGTGAGGCAGCAGGCTGCGACGCGTCGTTAAGAACTCTGTTGGGTGGGCGCGATGAACGGGGATGAAGGGCGAGTGGGCGTGGGCTCGCAGGTGATTGACGCCAACGAGGGGACAAGAAAGTGAGAGGGCGAGCGAGCGTGCCATCGTGACGCCGAGCGACAAGCAGGGCAGCAAGCCTGGACCGCGGGTCACGGCGAGCGTGGTGACCTGGGGTAAATCGTCGCGAAAGGCCTCTAGTAATAAGGGTAGGGCGCTCAGGTGCATGCGACTGGCTAGGTCGGGCACCACGCCGCCGTATTGCTGGTGATTCGCTGCTTGCGAACTGATCAGTTCACGGACGATGCCAGCCTTGGGGTCGAAGAGGGCCAAGGCTGACTCATCGCAGGAACTCTCGATGGCCAAAATCATCAAGCCTCATACAGTCTAATTTAGTCGATTGCTCAACCTCGATTCGTCTGGCGGAACTAAAAAGACTGCGTCACCTTGGGGGCGTGGAAATCAAGGAGCGTCATGATGCCCTCGTGGGCTTGTTGCGAGCCGAGGCCCGCGGCGGACTCGTTGCTTTTAATCGTTTAGTTCAACTGGCACTCTATGCTCCACATTTAGGTTATTACACCACCTCGCAAACGCGCGTCGGCAAGTCGGCGGGAACGGACTTTACCACGGCTGCGGTGCTCGGTTCGATGTTTGGTGAGCTGTTAACGGCGGCGGCACAGTCGATGGTAGGTGACACGAAGTCGTATACCTTGGTGGAGATGGCTGCTGAGCCAGGACAGGCTCCTTTTGCTAGTGTTTTGGGGTCTTTTGCCGGCTATCAACGCATTGGTTGGTCGGATGATGAGGTTTGGCCCGAACGCAGTATCGTGGTCTCGAACGAACTTTTAGATGCCCAGCCCTTTCACCGTTTAATTTTTCAAGGCGGTCGCTGGCAGGAGTTAGGGGTGCGCGTCGATGGCCCAGAACTTACCGTAGAAGTGCTACCACAGTTCAGTTCGATGGAGGTAGAGGCTTTCGCATGCAGTTTGCCCAAGGAGGTCAGCGAAGGCTGGATCTTGGATATATCTTTGGCGGCGGAAGCGCTCCTTCGTAAAATCGTACAGGCTCGGTGGCACGGTGCTTTAATTTTTTTAGATTACGGCAAAACGCTGGCCCAATGTTTGGAGTCTTCACCTGCGGGCACCGCGCGTTCGTATGCGAAGCACCAAATGTCGGGACAATTATTAGCAAATTTAGGTTCACAGGATTTAACCTGCCATGTGCTTTGGGATCGCCTGTTGCCGATTGTGGAGCAGGCCGGGTTTCGGAAGGTCAGTGTAGAGCGCCAAGAAGCTTTTCTGGTAAAGCGAGCTGGTGGGTTGATGGAGCACTGGGCGACCTCGGGAGATCTGGAGTTAACCAGTCGACTTAGAGCGTTTACCCACCCCGCTCATTTTGGGGCTAAATTCCAAGTTTTGTCCGGAATTCGCTGATTTAGCGTCGGCGCGGTTATTTTTAGAACTCTTTGTCGACCTAAGGGAAACTTCTCCTTTGTTTAGGGTCTAATACCCATACCCTATGAAGTCTTTATCTCTGGCATTTTTATGGCTTGGCCTAGCTGCCGTCCCCGCGTTGGCGGAGACCAAGGTCATTCAGGCCTTTGAAGGCGATGGCTTTGACAGTTGGCAGACCACGGGCACGGCTTTCGGTCTCGCTCCCGTGGCGGGTCATTGCGATGGGGTTAACGGTGAGTTTCGCAATTACGGCGGCAACTCTCTGGTTTGCTCGGGGCATGGCGGCGATGGTGCTAAGGGCACGTTGACCTCGCCCGTGTTGTTGCTCAATGATCCATATCTTGGCTTCTTAATTGCGGGTGGTAATCATCCAGGCAAAACCGCCGTGCAGTTGGTGATTGAGGGTAAAGTCGTCCGCGAAGCCGTGGGCAAAAATGACTTATTCCTGCGGGAGGTAGTGTGGGATATTAAAGAATTTAAAGGTAAGCGGGGCGTCATTCGCATTGTGGACGATGAAGCTGGTCCATGGGGAATTATTGCGGCGGATCACTTTGTATTCTCCACGGATGAGAAACCCAAGTTCCCCACCGGAGGTCGTCCAAAGCAGAAGGCACAAAATAATTTAGTGCGCGTGGTGGGTGAGGGCAGTGCGGCTTTAGAGCCAGGGGCCACGTTTAAAGTCACGGGTGGACATGCCGAAACCGGCGTGACTTCGCCCACGGCGATTTCATTCGGCAATGATGGTAGCCTCTATGTAGCCGAGACGCACCGTTTCCGCTTTGGCGTCGAGGATGACCGCAATAATTTATATTGGTACCAGGATGATTTGGCGTCCATGACCACCGCCGATCGCTTGGCTTTGCATAAGAAATGGGCGAATAAGAAATCCCTCGAGTGGATGACGGCGAAGTCGGAAGTCATTCGTCACTTGAGCGACGAACAAGCTGATGGAGTGTTCGTGAAGTCGAAGGTATTTGCCGATAAGTTTAACGATATTTTGGATGGCACCGGTTCGGGAGTGATGGCGTGGGACGACACGGTCTACTTTGCCTGCATTCCTAAATTATGGATGTTGCATGATCCTAAGCAGGACGGCGTCAGCACGGAACGTAAGGTGATTGAAGAAGGCTTTGGGGTGCGCGTTTCGCTCTCAGGTCACGACATGAATGGTTTCGTGATTGGTCCCGATGGTCGCGTTTGGGGGACGATTGGGGACCGCGGTTTTAATTTTACGACCAAGGAAGGCCGCAAGTATGACTCGCATAATCGAGGTGCGGTGTTCCGTTTTGAGCCTGATGGTACGGACTTCGAAGTCGTGCACTTCGGTTTAAGAAATCCCAAAGAATTGGCCTTTGACGAGTATGGTAATGGCATCTCGGTTGATAATAATTCGGACCAAGGTGACGCTGCCCGCGTGGTGTATGTCGTCGAAGGTGCGGATTCCGGTTGGGAAATGGAACACCAGACCATGTTCACCTTCCACCGTGAAATCGGCCTCGAGCAACGTCCGCCTTCGCGCTGGATGACCGAAAAAGTTTGGGAATTACAAAATCCGATTCAGCCCGCGTTCATCATTCCCCCTGCGGCGTATATCACTTCTGGTCCCTCGGGCTTAACGTATCATCCCGGAGCAGGTTTCTTAGAAGCGGAAGCACAGCACTTCCATATTTGTGACTACCGTGGCTCCGCCCCAGCTTCAGGTATTTGGTCTTTCAAGATGGAGCCCTCGGGTGCCGGGATGAAGATGACCGAATCGCACCAATTGCTTTGGGGCGTGGCGGCGACCGATGTTGAATATGACTGGAAGGGTCGCTTGGTGGTGGCGGACTTTATTACCGGTTGGGAATCGCATGATGCCGGCCGGATTATCACGCTCACGGCGGATAAGGTGATGAAAGCGGATGCGGCTCGCGAAGTGGCGGGTTTGATGCGCGATGGTTTTGCGAAGCGCAGTTCGGCGGATTTAGCCAAGCTCTTAGCTCACGACGACCAGCGCGTCCGCTTGCGGGCTCAATTAGAACTCACGCGTCGGAGTGATGCGGTGGAGCGTTTTGTGAAAGCGACCCAATCGACTAACCCCTTAGAACGGGTTCACGGTATTTGGGGTTTGGGTATCTTGGCACGTCGTGGTCCAGCGCTTACGCCTGGTATGGCGTGGACGGCTCCCACGCCCAAAGCTCCTTTGGCGGAGCGCGTGGCCGTGGCTAAGTTGCTGATTCCGTTGCTGACGCATCCCGATGCGGAAGTGCGGGCGCAAACTTTGAAAGTCATCGAAGAAGCCCCCTTGGCAGGCAATGATTTGCCCTTGGGACAACTCATCTTGGATCCCTCGCCTCGCGTGCGTTCGTTTGCTGCGATTGCGGCGGCGCGTTTAGGTGCCGACAAATTCCTGCCGGAAATTTTGACGATGTTGCGCGAGAATGCGGACAAAGATCCTATCCTACGTCACGCTGGTTCGTTTGCGATTGATGCGCTTGCAAAGACTCCCGCGGCTTTTGACGCCATTGCCAGCGATGCCAATGCCTCGGTACGTTTGGCGGCGGTGATTGTGTTGCGTCGACGCGGAGATGCTTCGGCGAGCCGTTTCTTAAAGGACGCCTCCACCACGGTGGCTGATGAAGCCATTCGTGCCATTCACGATTTAGCCTTTGAGCCAGCTCGCCCCGCCGTGGCTGCCTTGTTGGACCATCGCGACGAACGTGCTTGGACGCCTTTTATGTTGCGTCGTCTGATTCACAGTGCTTTCCGCTTAGGCGGAGAGCAGAATGCGGCACGCGTGGTAAGCGTGGCAACGGATGTTAAACTTCCCGATGAAGTTCGCAGCGAGGCTTTACGACTCTTAGGTTTGTGGACCAATCCCCCGCCTGCGGATCAGTCGACGGGTCACTGGATGCCACTGGCACCTCGCCCTGCTCAAGAAGTCCAAGCCAGCCTCAGTGCGGCCTTGCCTGAATTATTAAAGGGCAATTCCGAGACCCTACGGGCCACTTTGGAACTCGTCGAAAAGTACAAGTTAGACGTCACGAAGCTCTCCTCGGAGACTTTAGCCACGTTGGTGGCGAATACGAAGCTTAGTGGTGCGGCGCGCTCGAAAGCCTTAGAGCTTTGGTTGGCGCGTAAGCCTGAAGCGTTGGAGAAAATTGCTAATCAGTATGCCGTCGATAAGAACGACCAAGTCGCCATGGTGGCGATGGCATCCTTGGCACAGCTCAATCCTGCCGAAGGTTTACAAGAGTTGTCCAAAGCCGTGAAGGCGGGTTCCGCTGCGCGCCGTCAGGGTGCTTGGAAGGCCTTGGCCTCGTTGCAAGCTCCTGGCGTAGAAGCCCTCTTCATCTCGGGCCTCAAGGAACTAGAAACCGCGAAGGGCGTTTCCCCTGCGGCCTTGGAATTGATGGATGCTGCGGCGACTCGTCCGGAGCCTGCGGTCAAGGCGGCGCTGACGAACTTACAGGACGTCTTGAATAAATCGGACGATAAACTCCTGAAGTGGATGCCTGCTTTAGAAGGAGGCGATGCCGCGAACGGTTTTGCGTTATATCAAGCACACCCTGCCGGTCAGTGCATGCGTTGTCACCGGGCTTCGGCTGATGCCCACGCGGCGGGTGGTGAAGCCGGTCCTAATTTAGCCGGCGTGGCGAAGCGGGGTGATCGCCGTTACCTCTTAGAATCCATTGTCTATTCTTCGGCGGTCGTGGTGTCGGGTTATGGCATTGTCAATGTCGAGCTCGCCAATGGAGCCACGCTGTCGGCTACGCTGTTACAAGAAACCAAAGACGCGGTGGATGTAGATGTCGCTGGTAACCGCTGGCGCATTGCTCGGCGTGACGTGAAGTCGATGACCCCGCCCGTTTCGGCGATGCCAGCATTAGATGCGCTCTTAACGCCTCATGAAGTGCGTGACTTGGTCGCTTGGTTATCGACCTTGGAGAAGGGCGTTCCGGTGGCGAAAGGCGCCGAGCCTAAGCCCTTGGATATCTCGACGATTAAACCGGTGGTCGCCAATACGGGGATTGATCCCGCGGTGATGTCCTTGGGTCGCCAAGGTTTCATGCTCTGCTCGGCTTGCCACGGTCCGAATGCTGAAGGCACTGTGATTGCGCCGCCGCTCGCTCAATCGAATTGGGTGAACGGTCCGGCCGAGAACCTAATCCGCATTCAACTGCGTGGCTTACAAGGGCCGATCAAGGTTTCCGGTAAGGATTATCAATTGCCTGCTCCGATGCCTGCCCAAGCGCAGCAGACCGATGAGCAAATTGCCGCCGTCTTAACCTACGTGCGCAACTCGTTCGGTAATCACGCAGGCGTGGTGAAGCCCGAAGACGTGAAGGCCTTGCGTGGCGAAGTCGGCAAGCCGCCGCTGACTCCTGCCGAATTAATCCCGACCAAGTGAGTCGGGTTTAATATTGGGAAATAAAAAAGCCCTGGCAAACGCCAGGGCTTTTCGTTGGTCGCCTAAAAGACTTAGGCGATGGTGACTTCCTTGGTGAGGTAGACGTCTTGAATCGTGTGGAGCAACTTCGCGCCTTCAGCAATCGGGCGTTGGAAGGCCTTACGACCCGAGATGAGACCTTGGCCACCGGCACGCTTGTTGATGACGGCCGTCTTGACGGCTTCGGCGAAGTCATTGTCGCCCGAAGGACCACCCGAGTTGATGAGACCGATGCGACCCATGTAGCAATTAGCCACTTGGTAGCGGGTGAGGTCGATGGGGTGATCGCTGGCGAGGTCGGTGTACATGCGCTTGTCGATCTTACCGTAGGAGGATTCCGTTTGTTGGATGGCCAAGTAGCCACCGTTGTTTTCGGGAAGCTTTTGCTTGATGATGTCGGCGCAGATGGTGACGCCGAGGTGGTTGGCTTGACCGGTTAAGTCAGCCGACACGTGGTAATCTTTGTCCTTCTTGAAGGCATTGTTGCGGGTGTAGCACCAGAGCACCGTGGCCATACCCAATTCGTGGGCGGCTTGGAAGGCTTGGGAGACTTCGATGATTTGGCGGTTGGTTTCAGCCGAACCGAAGTAAATCGTCGCACCAACAGCGGCACAGCCCATGTCGGCGGCTTGCTTCAAGGTACCGTACATCACTTGGTCGCCTACGTTGGGGTAGGTGAGCAACTGATTGTGGTTAATCTTCACCATGAAAGGAATCTTGTGAGCGTAGCGACGGGAGACGCTGCTGAGGACGCCGAAGGTCGAGCAGACGGCATTGCAACCGCCTTCGATGGCGAGTTTGACGATGTTTTCACCGTCGAAGTAGATGGGGTTCTTGGCGAACGAAGCGCCCGCGGAGTGTTCGATCCCTTGGTCGACGGGGAGGATGGAGACGTAGCCCGTGTTAGCGAGGCGACCCGAACCGTAGATGCGCTGTAAGTTGGACAACACGCGATTATTGCGGTCGGAAGCGCTGAAAGCGTGGTCGACCCAATCCGCACGTGGTTGGTGGATTTGCTCCTTCTTAATCTTGGGGTTGTTAAACCCGAGGAGTTTTTCGGCGTCATTACCGAGGAGTTTTTGGATTTCGCTGTAGTGGCTCATGGTTCTAGGAAGTGGTCGAAAAAGTGAAGAATTACCCCTCTCTAAAGGTGGAGACTGTGGCAGGCTTCAAGCCAGAATTCATTTCCCGCCATAAAACTCCCCGAAAAGCCTAAAACCCTCCGCAGATGCTTAAATTTGCCAGTCGTCGCCGATGGACGAAGCAGGGCGGGGGAGCGAGGGGTGGGGGGCGGTGACGATGTGCAAGACGGCCTCGACGTCGCCAGCCAAGGTGCGAGCCCGGCGGACGGCTTTGGCGAGGGCGGCGGTGGGATTAGTATCATCCCAGGGGATGACGTTGTCCTGTCCGATGACCTCTACGAGTCCGGCGTTCACGAAGATCGCCATCGTCTCGGGTTTGATTTCGCAAAGGATTAAGAAACGTCCGACCGCTTGAAGGTTTTGAGCTAGGTCGCGCAGGAGCAGTACGCCGTTGGCGTCTAAGTGATGGGCCTCGCGGAATTTGACCACCATCACCTTGAGGTTGGGGTCGGCGGAAGCTCGACGTAGGTGTTCGTGGAAGGCTTGGGTGGCTCCGAAGTGTAGGCTACCTTCCACGTGCAAGATGGAAATGCCCGTGGTCGCTTGGCCTGGGGCGCGCGCTCGTAGTTCGCCGCTTTCGGCGAAGTCGTATTCAACCACTTCCGGTTGGGACGTTTTTCTTAAATAAAAGGCCACGGCCACGCCTGTGCCAAAGAAGATAGCCACATCGAGTGGGGCTACTAAGGCCGTAACGAAGGTAATTAAAAAGACCGTGCGGTCTTGCATGCCTGATTTCAAAATCAAATTGATCACTGGCAGGTTCGTCAGCTCGACTTCTGCCAAAATCACTAACGTTGCCAAACAGGCCATCGGTACAAGGGCGACCCAGCTGCTCACCAAGTATCCCGCGGCTAAAATAAAGACCCCGGTGAGGATGGAAGCGAAGGCCGTGCGTGCTCCGCTGGCTACGTTGAGGGCGGAACGACTGATTGAGCCCGAAGCTGCCATCCCGCCGGTGAAAGCACAGGCAAGGTTGGCCATGCTTAAGCCAAAAACCTCTTGGTGCAGGTCCGAGGCTCGACCGGTTTTTAAGGCCGAAGCTCGAGCGTTGGCAGTGCCTTCGATGATGACTAAAACCGCTAGAGCGAGGGCCGGGGAGAAGAGGGTGGAGAACGTACGGGCGGAGAATTCGGGCAAGTGCAGGCTGTTGCTAATATTGGAAGCTGAACCCACGTAGTGGACTAATTCGCCGTGGGATCCTTGGTTAGCGGCGACTGATTGCCCCAACATGGCGCCAATCGTGGCAATCCCGATACTCCCTAAAATTGCTTTACCAGCTCCAAAGGGTTTGCGCATTAAGAAGTACGCAATCCCCGTGATGATGCTCATGTAGAAATCCGTGCTGAGCAGGAGCGGTTTCAAGTGCCGTAGGGCGTGCCAGATCACTACCGGTAAAGAATCTCCGGCGAAGTCACCTTCCATTCCTAAGGCGATAGGCAATTGCAGGGCGATGACGCGTAGGGCGGCGGCGGCGATGTAAGCCGAGATAACTGTGCGTGGGACGAAGTCGGCAAAACCTCCCAGACGAAGCCAAGAGGCAATCAGCAAGAACACCCCCGTCATGAGTAAGAGCGTGGGCAGAGCGGCCGCTCGTTGTTCGGGAGTGATCACGCCTAAGGTCGCGAAGGCGCCCAGCAGTAAGGCCGCGGAAGCGTTCGTCGGCCCAGCGCAAAGGTTAGCTGAACCGCTAAAAATCGGGGCTACGCAAGCTGCCACGCCGCAACCCACTAAACCGCACCAAATGGGCAGACCGGCTTTCATGGCAAACGCCATCGACATCGGGAAAGCGAGCAGCGCAACGCTTAGACCGGCGTAGAAGTCCGCCTTGAAGGTTGTCGAAGTCGAGGTGTTTAAAGCCTGTCGCAGGGGGAAGAGCACAAGGTGTTGGTTTCCACTCCCTCGCTTTAGCAGGTGGAGAAAATCTTTAAAGAAGCCTAAAAGTCCCCGCAGCACAGCGTCTGTGTTGGACGAGGAGTGGAAACTCTTCAACCGATTTCGTTAACTATCAAACGCCTCGGGTTCGATTTGCAAAATCAGCGACTGCTGTAAAAGTCCAAAGCACGAGTAACAAGCGATGGCATGGCGTTTTTCGCTCGGCAGGCTGACATCATCAATGTTCTCAGAGTTCTCTAACTGAGCGTCCGTGATTTCGGGAAAAACTAAGTCGCGGAGTGCAAGGCGAACGGCCGAAAGCGCCCGGAGAAAGGCCAAGGCCTCTTCGGTTGAGTTCAGGATGATGATCGCTGGGTCGCCTTTGGCTTGAGCAAAAGCTTTGGCCAGCAGTCTGGCCTCTTCGGTTGCTTGGGCGCTGAGGGTTTCGGTCCAATAACTCGATAAATCCGTATCGCTATCGGGAATCTGGGCACGATTAACTGATACGCGTGCCGACGTGGGAGCAATGAGCCGGAGTAAGTCCGAAAGCACTTTGCGTGCTTCGATGGTCATGCTCAGGCGAAGTTCAGCCATTTTTAGAAAGTTGGGCGTTGAGGTGCCACTGCTGTAATTTCAAGACTAGGACTTCGGCTTTTTCGCGGTTACCGCTCCAGACCACCGCTTGACCCTCTTGGTGGACAGTTTGTACGAGCTTTTTGGCTTCAGCCGAAGGGAGATTGAGCACGTTCATGAAGGCCACGACCACGTACCCCATGTAATTAATCGGATCATTGTGCACGACCACATTCCAGGGAGTCGTGGGGGCGACCGCCGAATCGGGTTTAATCTCAGGTTTGATTTTCGGCTTGGCCATGTGGGCTCAAATCTGTCCGAGACAATAGGGACTCATGCAGTTGGTGCAAGCCACTGATGAGTTCTTGTGCACGATGCGGTGCGGTGGCGTCGGCTGGGTGTTCCTCTAAGGAATGGGCGAGCCGGGCCAAGGGTTTGCAACCCATGAGGGAGAGCATGCCTTTGATGCCATGGGCCTCACGGCTGAGGTTTTCAGGTTCTTTTTCCTGACTGGCTTGTTCAAGTCGTTGGATGACCTCTTGGGCGTGTTTCAGGAAAGCCCTGGCCGCGCATCGTAAATCCTCCGCTTCTTCGGCTTCAGCGGCATCGAGCATTTGCCCCCAATCGTTCTCGTTCAGAGGTTTGCCGGCGTCGGCTGGGGCGAGGAGGTCGATTTTCTCGAGCAACTCTGCACCGCGCACGGGCTTAGCTAAATAAGCATCAAAGCCTGCCGCTTCGCACTTAGCCCGATCGGTTTCTTGCGTCATCGCCGTGAGGGCGATGAGGGTGGTGCGTTTGCGACCTTGCGAGGATTCTAGGGCTCGGATGGTTTGGGCGGCGGTGATACCGTCCATCACGGGCATTTGAATGTCGAGCAGGGCGACATCGAAGTCTTTCGTTTGCCATAACTCCACGGCCGCAGAGCCATCGACCGTGCCACTCACTTCGTGGCCAGCACGGCGCAGGCGTGCGACGGCGACTTCGCGGTTCACCTCATTATCTTCGGCTACTAAGATGCGCAACGTGCGTGGGGCGTGGAGTGGCGTTTGTGCATGACGATCGCCCTCTTGTTCATCGGAGGGTAAGGCTCCGGAGAATTTAGCCCAAAGGGCGGACAAGGTGAGTGGTTTGAGTAGTTGTGCTTGGCTCCGGAATTCCAGTTCGGGCGACGTAATGAGCAACGTGTTGGCGGGTGGGATGGAGGGTAAGCGAGGATTGAGGTCGTAGGGTAGGTCGATGATAGCTCGGTCGAAAGGTTTCTTAGCCTCGATTTGTTGGGCCCAAAGTTTTTCAGCTTCCTCGTAAGAAGTCGTCTCTTGGCAAGAGGCGCCCCAGTGTTGAAATGTTTTGATGAGCCATTTGCGGACATCTGGGTGGCCTCCCACGATGAGGAAGTTTTGTTGGGGAAGGTGAGGGGATGGAGGGTCGATGAAGGAAGGGTTGGGGTCGACCATCACCGCCGCACTAAAGACGCTGCCTTGGCCAGCTTCGCTCGTCACTTTCACATAACCATCCATCGCCTGAGCCAAACTGCGGACGATGGTGAGGCCTAAGCCCGTGCCACCGAATTTGCGGGTCGTCGAAGGGTCGGCTTGGGTGAACGGTTCAAAAATACTTTCCAGCCGCTCGGACGAGATACCGATGCCGGAATCTTTTACCGTGAGGAGGGCCCGTAGGCGTCCGTTGCGTTCTTCAAATTCTAAACTCGTGTAGACTTGACCGTGTTGGGTGAATTTAACGGCGTTGCTGACTAAGTTGGCGATGATGCGGCGGAATTTAACGGGGTCGCCTAAAATGGAATGAGGGGCATCGGGAGCACTCAGTGCGGCGAGTTCCACGCCTTTCCCTTGGGCTTGATGTTGGAACTGGGCGATGACCTCTTCGAGTGCCCGGATGGGGTTGAAGGGAATGCTTTCGATGGTGACATTACCTCGATCTAAGCGCGAAAAATCCAACACATCGCGCACCGTGTCTTCGAGTTCATTAGCACAGCGTTGAATTTTGCGCAGCAGTTCATCATAGCGCGTGTTCGTCGCTTCTAGTCCCGTTTCACAAAGCCCTTGAATCGCATTGATAGGGTTGCGGATTTCGTGGGTCACGTTGGCCACGAATTGCCATTTCGCGGCGGCGACTTCTTCAGCTCGGTCTAATGCCACGCGCAGGCGATTATGTTCGTCGATAGACTCGGTGATATTAACTGCAAAAGTCAGCAGCCCCGCGGGGAGTCCGCCACCGCCTTTGACGCGTTCGTGCACGACGCGCACTTGGCGCGAGCGCCCATCGAGGGTTTCGAAATGCATGACCCCATGTCGGATGCGTTGGCCCGTGCGAATGACCTCTTCGTCGAACTGAAGGAATTGATGGGCCGTGGAAGGAGCGAGGATATCGTTTAATCCCAAGTCCGCTCCGAAACCTCGGTGGGGCAGGGCGAGGAATTCATCGAGGCTACGGCTCGTGTGCAGGATGCGACCTTGCAGGTCGCGGAAGATAATAAAGTCGGGCGAGTTTTCGATGAGGGTACGCGCGAGTCCCATGCCCGAGCGGGGCGTTAGGAGCGGCATGCCATTGACCAAGGCATCATCGGCAAAGAAGAGCCAAACTTGGTCGATGAATTTGGGGTCAGGCTGCAGCACGATGCGAGCCGCCCGGATCGGGCTGCCTTTTTCAGGATTACGTAATTCCAGTAAACCACTCCAAGCGGACCAGCGAGCAGCGGCGTAGAGCAACGTCGAAACCGCCCGACCATTATCCAATTCCATGAACAAGTCATTGATGTCGGTGCCCACTTGAATGGGTCGACCCAACGTGCGATTGACGAGTGGATTGGCGAAGAGCACCACGCCTGCCCGATTACAGATGAGAAATGGCCAAGGGATTAAATCCGGGAGCGTCGAGAGGTTTGCCATGCAACGAGGTTGCACTTGTTAAATAGCCTGAGCGGAAACTGAGGACAATAATCATTCTAGGTATTATTCCTCATGGACCAACCCTTCACCGGCTTTCATGGCCCCTGTGTTATCAGGGGGGTTGATGCGGAAAGGGTGCTCAGGAAGGGACTTGAACCCTTACGCTTTAGGGGCACTAGAACCTGAATCTAGCGTGTCTGCCATTCCACCACCTGAGCCAAAAGTCGGAAGACTGAGCAAATCGGACCAGACCGAAGTGTCAAGGACAGGGCTAGCTCAGCTTTTTAATCAGGTAGGCACAATCGAGTTTTTGGCCAAATTTAAAGCCCACCGCCGGTAAAAGACCCGCGCGGACGAACCCTAGAGACTCGTGCAAGCGGAGGCTAGGGGTTTGCTCTCCCGAGATTCGGGCCATGACCGTATGGTAGCCCAATTCCTTAGCACGGTGGAGTAAGTCCGATAGCAGCAGTTTGCCGAGCCCCTTGCCGTGATGGGCATGGTGGATGAAAATCGAGTCTTCGACTGTGCCCGACCAGCCCTTGCGGGTGTTATAGGCAGAAATCGAGCTCCAACCCACGACATCTGGCCCTAGGGTGGCCACGATGACTGGGTATTCAGGGCTGCGGGATTTCAGCCATTGCCGGCGCTGATCCTCGGTATCCTCGTCGATTTGCCATGTCGCCGTGGACGTTTGCACGTAATAATTATGGATTTCATTGATAGCCTTAGCATCTGCTAGGGTGGCGAGGCGCAGACGGATTTCCATAGGCTTGCATCCTAGGGGGCCAAATGGAGTTTAACAAGCCTCTGAAATCCCGTTGACAGGTCACGATTGGGTATCTTTGTTGACCGACCTGCCGTTCCTAAACGGCCTCCCGACATGAAAGTCTCCTCCTCCCTTAAATCGCTCAAGAAGCGTCACCCGAATTGCCAGGTCGTCCGCCGCAAAGGTCGTGTCTATGTGATCAACAAGACCCACCCTCGCTACAAGGCGCGCCAAGGCTAATCCCTTTATCTCTCTGCTTTTATGAAGAAGGAAGGCCATCCAGATTATAACCCCGTCGTCTTCGTGGACGTTTCCACGGGCCGTGAGTTTCCAACGCGTTCGACGTTAAAGTCGAAGGAAACCAAGGTCATTGACGGCGTTGAGCACTTCGTGATCCGTCGTGAAGTGACGAGCGATTCGCACCCTGCCTACACGGGTGAAAAGCGCTTCGTCGACTCCGCTGGTCGCGTGGAAAAGTTCAACACGAAGTTCCGTCGCAAGTAAGCCTCACCACGAGGTGTTGTTTCGACCCACTGGTACTCCGGTGGGTTTTTTGTTTTAGTTGCTTAAAGAGACTACGCGGTGTTGAGTGCTTTCATGCGCACCTACTCCCTGCTTTTTTCTGCGGCTGCTTTGTTGGCCTTCACTTCCAGCGTCCAAGCCCAATCGATGCCCTCGATTGATCAAGGTGTCTTGGGCTCCTTGCAGAGTTTCTTTGGCCAAAGCATTTATCCTACCCGTCAGCTCCATAATCAGTTTGAAATTGGTTATGGCCAAATCTCCGATACCCGGGACGTCTCCCATTCTGATCTGCGCCAGTACAGTGCGCGTTTGAATGAAGGTGCCTCCAACGGGTTGTTGGGGCTTTTCTTGGGAGCGAGTTATGCTAACTCCACGCGCGATGTGGTGACCGCCACCTCGACCGGGACGGCTGAGTTGGCATCTTTGGCGGTGACTGGAATTAACGGTGGCGTTTATTTAGAAGGTCCAGTGACCGGTCGCTTTGCGGTTTTTGCGGAATACGGCTATCACTATAACAAGTTACAGTTCACCGCCCCGGTCGGATCGTCGTTAATTCCTAACAAAGACAGTTTTGGCCAAGGCTATTATGGGGCACGATTTTTCTTAACTGCCTCGGATGCATTGAGTTATGGAGTTCGGAGCGGGCAGGGGTCTTACCTGGCTCCCTTGAGCCAAGAGTTCACGGCGCGCCATACTTTCAATGGGAATGGCAGCATTCAGCTCTCCTATAGCACTGGATCTGGTGTGAAGGCTTGGCAAGTTGGGTTTGGCGTCGGTTTTTAAGGCCTAGACCCTATGGTTTATTCACAGTCTATTGTGAATAGCCGTGGATAAATGCTTAAAAAACGATAAGTTGACGCTTTTTTGTCACACTTTGTGCTTGAATTTGTTACAAGACTGACCGAATACTGTCACCGCTATGAAGCAAATCCTACCTATCATCACCCTCACGACCCTCGCTGCTGCTGCCTCTGCTCAGAGCACGGCTGCTGCTCCGGTCCTCGACTACAACCGCATTGGTCTGTCCTATGCGACCAACAACGCCAAGGATTTCACCTTGTCGGGTTCGGCGCTCCTCGGCAGCACCAACTTCCTCCTCGCTGGTAGCACCAACATCGGTGGCAGCTCGTCTGTCGCTGGCGTGCACAACGGCGCTGACTCGGTCTCCCTCGGCTACGTCTTCAAGAATGTAGTTGTTGGTATCGACGCCACCTTGGCGATCGGCTCCAACGAAAGCTACGGCCTCAACCTCCGTCGCGAGTTGGGTTACAACTTCGAAGCTGCTGTCGGTTACACCCGCGAGCATGATGGCGTCAGCTCTCACCTCAACGCTTGGAACGTCGAGTTGGCTTACAACTTTACGAAGAACTACCAGCTCGCTGTGAGCTACACCAACGAGTCCGTTGTTTCTCCTAACAACTCGACCACGTCGGTGACCCTCCGCTATAACTTCTAATCTTCGGATTAGAGTTTAGCCTCTTAAAGGGCCCCAGCAATGGGGCCCTTTTTTATTTAACGACTGAGCTCAGGCTTTGCATGACTGCTGCGCTCAACTGATCAAAGAGGGCATAGCGTCGGGCGTAGAGGGGACGCTTATTAGGCTTAATCTCCTCCCGGGTGCGGCGAATTTCGCGCAGAGGCAAAGCAAACCAACCGTCCTCCGCGGGCTGGCCATCGGCTTCTTGCCACATGCCATCGTAGTTGAAAGAGATTTTATTCCAGGGGACGGCGATGAGGTGTTTCTCGCGGCTCATCTGAATGGTGTTACCTGCCCCGAGGAGCCGTTGGATGCCGAGTGCACTCACGACCTCTTGGAGCGCAAAAATCGCCATCGCCTTGGCCCGTACGCCGTGCATGGCCTTGGCCGTTGCTTTAATGGTGGCTTCATTGGCGCCCGCCCCACCTTGAATTGCTCCAGCATACGCCACCCATTGCCCGTTGATTTCTTCGACGGAGAAGGCGATGGTGCAGACATTGCCGCCAAGTTGCGGGCAATTCACTTGCAGGGCCCATTCACCCTCGCGGCGGAAGCGTTGATCGTTGCCTAAGGCAAACTCGACCATGCCTAAATCCGGACCGAGTGGCACGCGGGCGATGGTGATGAATTCGCGTTGTAAGAGGGCTTGTTGTACCGGGCCTGGGTGGGCGTTTGCAAAGCGGTAGCTGTCTTGGAGCACTTTTAATTTCCGGGGTCCGTTCCACGCCCGCGAAAGGTAGCCGCGTAGGGGGCGTTGCCAAATCCGGTCATTGAATTGAGCGTAGGGCAAGATGCTCGGTTGCAGCAAAAAGCCTACCCACTCGGCAAATTCCTCGTGGTAGAGGAAAGAACTGAGGGAGCGGGCGATACATTTGGTCCAGCGCGACCGCCAACTCCAATCGCGGTAGACGGCTGATGTCATCGCCCAGGAAAAACGAAACGAGGCGAAGCGATTCGCGGGTACTTGGGTGAGCAAGGTGTCAGCCACGTGGGCTAAGTTGCGGTAGATAGCCCAAGGCTCAACTGCATAAATTCCGTCGCACCGTTCCTTATTTATAAGTCTCAACATGCACCGTCACCCGCATCTCCCGATCGCCGCTACCCCAGTAGCTGCCGCTAATCGGGGTGGCATCGCGGTAGTCGCGTCCCACGGCCGAAGCGACATACGCTTCATGTATAATTTTCTTATTAGTCGGGTCGACGCCGAGCCAGCCATAGGTCGGAATCCAAATTTCACACCAAGCATGGGAGGCATGGCTACCGATGACTTCGCCACGTTTGGCGTCGAAGACATAGCCACAAACATAGCGAGCCGGGAGGCGGAGGGCGCGGCAAAAGGCTAACAACAGGTGGGCATAGTCTTGGCAGACGCCTTGAGGCTTGGCGAAGAACTCTTCGGTGGTGGTCCCGATGTGGGTGGCCTTAGGTACGTATTTACAGAGGCTGTGGACTTTTTCCATTAGTCCAACCACGACGGAGAAGAGGTCTTGTCGGTCATTTTCTACATCCACCGCTGCCCGCCAAATTTCGGGGGTGATGATGATGGGGCCATCAGGTTGGAGGTAGGGTTGAAAGCTCTCTTGGACGTCGGGGTGACGTACGCTGTGGAGCGAAAGATCCAAGGGAATCTCGGTGATGGGGGTGGGTTTAGTCTCTACGATACTCGAGACATCGATGACCAATTCTTGGTGGGAGGCTTCGATTTCGAAGCGGTGGACGGTATTGCGGTAAAGGTCGTGGTATTTCTGAAGTCGGATGGCTGGCAAGACGCGCACGAGGTGCAGGCCGAGCTTTTGGCGATGATTCGTCAGCGGGGTGACGTGCAATTCATTGACGTTGTTGCGGACCGGGAGGGCGTAGCGGTACTCGGTGCGATGGAGGATGCGCAACTTCATAGGGCACTTTTACTGTTGTTGCTGCTGTTGCTGTTGTTCGCGATGCCAGTCGGACATGGCTTCAGGGCGGGTGCCGCGCGGGAAGTGTCGATCGACTTCACCGGGTAGGAGAACGTAGGTTTCGAAAATCGCCTGACCGGCTTGGTTTAACTGAATTTGTAAGTCGTCGAGGTAAGCGTGGAGACCACGGTTCATCACTTCGGGAGGACCAGAGAAACTCAGGCGGGCGAGCAGGGCCCCGATAATTTTTTCGCAATGATTGGAATAACGTCCCGTCGGGGTGACCGAAATATCGTGCAACACTTCGTCGATACGGCGCAGGCAGTGTTTCACGGAACGCGGGAACTCATGTGAGAAGAGGAGCAGGTCGACTACGTTGGGAACGTGGATTTCACCTCCATAAACACGGCGGTAACTAGCATGGGCGCTACATGCACGGAGGACTGCACCCCATTGGAGGGTTTCGAGTGCGGCGTCAGGTTGTGTCGCGTTGGTCTGGGAGCGAATATCCAAGAACCGACTCGTCATATCCGCCCGCTCTAAAAGCCGGCCGAGTTGTAAGAAATTCCAGCCCTCATCGCGGGCGAGGGTGGCCTCGGTGATCCCCGCAAACAACATCGAGGACGTGATAATTTTCTCGTAGAAAGACTGTGGCGAGCGGGCGAGCAGTTCCGCACCCTCATACGAATTCACGAGCATGTAAAGGGCGTTGATTTCCGACCACATCTCATCAGAAATCTTATCGCGCACCGAACGAGCGTTTTCGCGGGCTTGGCGAATGCAGGACAAAATCGAGTCAGGGTTGCGTTCGTCAACCGTGAGAAACCGCGCGGCGTCGCCTTGGCGCGGTTGCGGGTAAAGCGTGTGAAAAGCCTGTTGCATCGCCGTTGCCGTGAGGACGGGGTTCCAGTAGACCTGAGCGTCCAGGCCCCCGAGCGATTGATCATCGAGGAGCATCTCTTCGCTAATGCGCACTAAACGTGCGAGGTTTTCGGCCCGCTCCATTTGGCGGGACATCCAGTATTGGTGGTCGGCGACTCGGGAAAGCATCATAAAATTAAGAAGCGAGGACCCAGGTGTCTTTACTGCCGCCCCCTTGCGAGGAGTTTACGACTAAGGAACCGCGTTTGAGGGCCACGCGGGTGAGGCCACCGGGAAGGACTTTAACCGTGTCTCCCCAGAGAACAAACGGACGTAGGTCGACGTGTCGCCCTTCGAGTTCTCCGTTAACCAACGTTGGGTGTTGGGAGAAGTTCACCACCGGTTGCGCAATGTAATTACGCGGTTGGGCGAGGATCTTATCGCGGAATTCTTGGAGTTGGGCTTGGGAAGCGGTAGGGCCGATTAACATCCCGTAGCCGCCGCTCTCGTTGGCCGCTTTGACGACTAGCTTAGGCAAGTTCTCTAAAATATATTTTTTGTCCTCATCGCGCCAAGCGAGGTAGGTGGGCACTTGATCCAAAATGGGTTCTTGCGAGAGGTAATATTTAATCATCGCGGGTACATAGGCATAGGTCACCTTGTCGTCGGCCACTCCGGTACCGATGGCGTTGGCGAGGGCCACATTGCCTCGGCGGACGGCATCGACCAACCCCGCGACGCCTAAGCAAGAGTCTTTGCGAAATACTTGGGGATCCAGAAAGTCATCGTCGATGCGCCGGTAAATCACATCCACTTGGCGCAAGCCTTTGGTAGTGCGCATGTACACGAAACCATCGAGGGCAATGAGGTCGCGCCCTTCGACGATTTCGATGCTCATCTGCCGAGCCAGAAAGGAGTGTTCAAAGTAGGCACTGTTGTGCACTCCAGGCGTCAGTAAAACTACATTAGGGTTGGGGTTTTCGCGGGGGGCAATGTGCCGAAGCGTCGCTAATAAATCGGCTGGGTAGGTGTCGACGGGACGCACTCCATGGGCTCCAAACAGTTGGGGGAAGACGCGTTTCATGGCGGCCCGATTTTCCAATACGTAAGAAACCCCCGAAGGGCAGCGACCGTTGTCTTCGAGGACTAAATAGCGCCCATCGCTATCGCGAATCAGGTCGGTGCCACACACGTGGATGTAGGCGTTCTTGGGCACGGAAGCCCCGACGAATTCGGGCCGATAATGACTCGCCCCAAAGACGACTTCTGGCGGTATCACCTTATCTTTAATAATCGATTGCTCGTGGTAGACATCGTACAGGAATAAATTGAGAGCCGTGATGCGCTGAATCAAACCCGCCTCGATGTGTTCCCATTCGGAATGCGGAATGATGCGGGGAAAGGGATCGAAGGGGAAGACGCGCTCCGTGCCTTGTTCATCGCCGTAGACCGTGAAGGTGATGCCTTGTCTTAAGAATAATAATTCTAGGCTGCGGAGTTTCTGTTGCAGTTCTTCGGAGCGTAGCCGTTCGAGTTTTTCGGCGATGCTCCGGTAATAACTCCGGATGCTGCCGTGGTCATCGACGAGTTCATCAAAAAGCTTAGCCGGTCGATAAGAGGCAAGGTTCATGCTTATTTGTCAGCACACACCTTGCCAGCAGGCGAATGGCTCGGCCTTGCCTAAAACCACGAAGTCTTGTGCCCGAATTCTGACAAACCCTAATGAAAATCCAGCACGCGTGGGGGCTTAGAGACCTTCGCGACGGCGCTTGGCAGGGGGCAGTTTCATGCCCTGGGCGGTAAAGAATTCCCGTAGCACTTCGGCCCGGGCTTCCGCTAAGCGGTGCTCTTGCACATCCTCGGGACTTAGAATTTTCTGCCGTGCCTCGTTAATCCGGCGCAATTGCATGATGGCCGAGTGTTGTAATTGTCGAACGCGCTCGCGGGTGAGTTTGAAATGAGCCCCGACTTCTTCGAGGGTCAGGGGACTTTCGCCTTTGAGTCCGAAGCGCAGGATTAAAACTTCTGCTTCGCGAGGGTCGAGCTGTGCCAGCATCTCATCAATTTCTTTTAAGTCCGACTTGCTGCGTAAATTTTCGAAGGGCGAGCGCTCGCCTTCGTCTTTCACTAAATCTCCTAAAGTAGCATCGCCTTCTTCGCCGACAGGTTGATCCAGCGAGGCTGCCCGGTTGGCGATGGATTTCATGTGCACCACTTTCGCGATGGGGATTTGCATCACTTGGGCGATTTCCTCGTTATAAGGCTCGCGTCCTAATTCGGCCGTCAGTCGGTTGGAGACGCGGCGCATTTCAGCGATGCGGTCTACCATGTGTACGGGTAAGCGGATGGTTTTACCATCCGAAGCTAAAGCACGTTTAATCGCCTGTTTAATCCACCATGCTGCGTAGGTGCTGAGTTTGCCACCTTTGTCGGGGTCGAAACGTTCGACCGCTTTGATCAGGCCAAAATTTCCTTCGCTGATTAAGTCCATCAACGGCAGCCCAAAATTATCGTAATCTTTGGCAATCCGCACGACCAAGCGCAGGTTGGCTTGAATCATTTTTTGCCGCGCCGCTTCGTCGCCCTTTAATACCCGTCTCGCTAAGGCCGTTTCTTCTTCTAACGTTAAGAGCGGCGTGCGACCAATTTGATCTAAGTAGACGCGTAGCGGTGAACGCTCTTCGGCGGATAACTGGTCGAGAGGTAAACCTGGTTCGGTAGGATCATCGTCGACCACGGGTGCGACCGGCGGTGGCGTGACGATTTTTTCGGCTAATGGCTTAGCCTCACCCTTGCGGGTTTTAGATTTATGGGGCTTGGGTTTGGCCACGTGGGTTATGACTTCAAGCCTGAGGCGAGACTCAGGGCGCGGAGCACACCTTTGGATTTATTGACCGTTTCTTCGTATTCCGAAAGAGCGACCGAATCGGCGACAATCCCGGCACCCGCTTGGACGCTGGCCACACCTTGGCGCAGGGCGGCGGTGCGAATGACGATGCAAGAATCGTGGCCCCCATCGAAACCGAAATACCCGACGGCACCCCCGTAGATACCGCGACGTTCACCTTCTAATTCCGAAATCACCTGCATCGCCCGCACTTTGGGGGCACCCGTGAGCGTTCCCGCGGGGAAGGTGGCGCGGAATAAATCGAAAGCATCTTGATCGGCTTTTAAGTCTCCTTCGACTTGCGAGACGATGTGCATCACGTGCGAGTAGCGTTCGATGATGGCGTAGGCGGGAACCTTGACGGAGCCAGGCACGCAAACTCGGCCGAGGTCATTACGCGCTAAGTCCACGAGCATCAAGTGTTCGGAGCGCTCTTTGGGATCAGCTAATAAATCGACTTCTAATTGACGATCCGCCGCTTCATCCACGCCGCGTGGACGTGTGCCGGCGATGGGACGGATTTCGCAACGACGTCCTGTGAGGCGCACGTTAACCTCGGGCGAAGCCCCCACGACATCAAAGCCCTGCTTCGTCTCAATGACGAACATGTAGGGCGACGGGTTAACGTGACGGAGGACGCGGTATAAATCGAGCGGGTTGCCCTTGAACGGCACATCGGTGCGACGTGACAGCACCACTTGAACGCAATCGCCGGCCCGGATGTATTCTTGCGTGCGCTTTAAGGAAGCAGTGAATTTCTCTTGAGAAACATTCGCTTGGCCTTGGGCGAACTCGGCGACGGCCGGCATCTCGGCGTCCGTGGCGGCTCGTGGTCCCGTGACAATCTTCTTTAACGCTTCAAGGGCTGCTTTCGCTTGGGCGTAGGCTTGGTCAGCGTCTTGTGGGGAGGAGATTCGGGCGTTGACGATGAGGCGGAGGGTTTGGCGCGCGTTGTCAAAGGCCACCACCCGATCCACGAGCATGAAGTGCAGCAACGGTGCCTGAGCAGGGTCTTTCGCGGGGCGGGGAACGGAAGGTTCGACGCGGTGAATGTATTCGTAACTCACCATCCCCACCATGCCACCGACAAAGGGAGGCAAGCCTGGGACCTTGGCTACGCGCAAGCCACTGACCTCCTGCTTGATTAAATCAAGCGGGTCGCGCGGGGTAGGGATGCGCTGTTTTTTACCATCCCGTTGGACGATTTCGGTTTCCTGTTCCCAGGCTGTAATCGTAAGGGCTGGGGCTGAACCACAGAAACTATAACGACCGATGTGTTCGCCACCTGTGACTGATTCAAATAGGAAGGCTTCGCCTTGAGAGCGCAGGCGGGCGTAGACGGCGACGGGCGTTTCTAAATCGGCCATTAGGTCGAGGCAGACCGGGATAATGTCGGACTGCTGGGCTAGTTGGCGGAAAGTAGAAAGGTCAGGGACTAGGCTCACAGTGAAGGATTAGAGTATAAAACTTGGCAGGAATAAACTTAATAACCACCGACCCTTAGGTCGTTCTTGGGTATTATTAGTCAGAAACTTAGGTTCTGGCTTCCCAGCGCCCCCACAGCGAGAGCGGGAGGAGTCGGCCTTTGCCTTCCTGTTTCAGGGCTAGTTCCCCAATGCTAATCTTTCCTTTCAGACCCTGGGTGACCTCGTCCAAGAGATTGTAACAAAGGATGGAGGAGGCATCGATGGTGTAGACGGTCAGGATGATAAAACGGGCTTGGGGTGAAAGCAGTTCGCGACACGCCCGTAACAAAGGAGCTAGATCGCGTTCGACTTTCCAGAATTCGCCCGTCGGACCGCGTCCGAAGGCTGGAGGGTCGAGCAAGATGGCCTCGTAGTGATTACCGCGTTTCACCTCACGCTTCACAAAGGTCATCGCATCTTCAATAATCCAGCGGATTGGGGCGGTGCCTAAGCCAGATAATTCTTGGTTGCGCCGTCCCCAGGCCACGGCTGGTTTTGAGGCATCGACGTGGGTGACGTGCCAGCCTGCTTGAGCGGCGACGAGCGAAGCGGCCCCGGTGTAACCAAATAAGTTTAAGAGCCTGGGCTTTTCGGGGCCGGTAGCGGTTTGTTGCGAGAGCCACTGCCAGTGTGGCGATTGTTCAGCAAACACTCCAAACTGCTTAGAATTATCCATGAACCGCAGTTGGAAGCGGAGTTTACCTAATTGGGCTTCCCACTCTTTCGGGCAATGCGGACGCAGTTCCCAGCGCCCTTCGCGCCCACCTTCATGGTGTTCGGCGATGGCACGTTGCCATTCGCTCGGCGGTAAACTCTTGGCCCACCAAGCTTTGGGTTCGCTTCGGATCATCCGAACCCCGCCGATCTCCTCGAGTTTAAAGCCGTCGCCTGAATCGAGGAGACGGTGACCTTCCCAGTTACTGGTGAGTACGCTGATTTCCACGGCCGCATCGTGGTCAAATGCTTCGTCCGAGGGAAGCCCGCTTTTGCTCGCAAAATCTTTTTTCACCTCTCCTCATAGGATTGAATGAAACGCGAGCTAGCCAGTGCACGATGGGAGACGAAGGCCTCGGGTCTGGTGTCTCTGAGTCGCGACTGGGCTGGTCCCGGTTTGCCGCCCTTGTCATTGAGTCCGCCCGGCCGCTTGGTGTCCTTGGAGCGTGCCGATGTCCGGCATTGGGCTTTGCGCTCGGGTCATTGGATTGAAGGAGACAAGGTACACTTTTTCTTATGGAAGGCGTTGAACGAAAGTTCGCCTGCGAGTGAAGTGAAAGTCGTGGGCCCGTTTAACGATTGGGGTCGCTCCTTGGATCGCGAGCACTGGAAACTTTTGCCGGTGTGTGTGTTGGGGGTGGAGGGTTGGGAATTGGCGGTGCCCTTGGCGGAGGTGTTGCCTGCGGGACAAGACGAAGTGGCTTTTAAGTTTTTACGTTTAGATGGGCGTTGGTTGGAGCCTCCGCACGATGCGGATAACATTGGCCGTGATGGTTCGGGAAACCGGAATCTAATCATTTCGCGCCAACGGACGGGGTACCATTTATTCCGTTTTCAAGCAGTGGATGCCTTACCCGATACGGCGCCGCTTTATATGATTTATGAAACGCCGGAGTTATTAGAACTCTGCGATATTTTGGCCTCCGACCCGCTCGACGTGCTTGAACCAACCGGTCCCTTTGGAGCCACGGTGGTGGGGACGACCACTACCTTCAGGATTTTCGCCCCCCGGGCAGGTATGGTGGAGATCAGTTGGCGCCACCCGCATTCCGGTATCTATAACTTACTCAATTTAAAACCTGAAGGGCAGGGGGCTTGGTCTGGACAAGTGTCCGCTAATTTAAGTGGCGTGCTTTACACCGTCTCCGTTCGTGGAACGCATGGGAGCTACGAAGAACGCTTTAGCGACCGTCCATTTGTCGACCCTTGGGCACGGGTGCAAACCGATGGGGTGCCGGCCGAGGGCGTAGTTTTAGGCCCCGAACATTTGCAGCCCTTGGCGGATCATTTCCAGCCTCCGGTCGTAGAAGATTTAGTTATTCTAGAAGGGCATGTGCGCGACTTATTAGGCTTATCGTCCGCGGATGCCACGCGGGGTGGGTATCGAGATTTAGCCGCTTGGGTGCGCAGTCGCGGAAATTATTTACGCTCCTTGGGAGTCAATGCCTTGGAGTTATTGCCCTGTGCGGAGTTTGAACATCAAAGCGCAGAAGAATACCATTGGGGTTACATGCCCGTCACGGCCTTTGGGGTCGCCAATAGTTACGCGACCGCTCCTGGTCTGGTGGCACTTGAAGAATTTCGCGACTTAGTGCGTGCCTGTCACGAAGTGGGTTTAGCCGTCATCATGGATGCGGTGCTGAATCACTTTGGATCGCCCAACGGTTTAATGTCGGTGGATCCAGGGTATTATTTCCGCATGGATTCGCGCGGGCAGTTTTCAAACTGGAGTGGTTGTGGTAATGACGTCCGTGCGGAATCGCCTTTATTTAAGCGCCTCGTCTTGGAGTCATTAGCACATTGGACCGAGGTGTTGGGCGTGGATGGCGTGCGACTTGATTTAGCCGAACTTCTCGGGGCACCTTTGTTGCGTGAAATCGAAAGTGACTTCCGTTTACGCCATCCTCAGAAAATTCTCATTGCGGAACCGTGGAGTTTCCGAGGCTACATCGCCCGTGATTTAGACGATACCACGTGGACGAGTTGGGATGACGCTTTCCGAGAGTTTTTACCTTCCTATGTGCGTGGCCAAGTGCGCTCGGGAGATTTGCTACATCACATGGCCGCTTGTGGCAGTCGCCCTTCAGCTCGTTTGCATTACGCCCAGTCGCATGATGACATGGCGTGGCTTGATCGCATTACCGAGTGTCCGCAGCAAAACGCATTGGAGCCGGTGGCGAACGATTTTTTGCGCACGCGCATGATGCACGTGATTTTATTGGCCGCAGCGGGGGTGCCGATGTTGGCGGCGGGTCAGGACTTCATGCACACCAAGCAAGGCGTTTCCAATACTTGGCGCCGGGCGGATTTAAATCGCTTGGATCCAGCGCGTTGGGAACGTTTTCGAACGGAGCACGATTTTGTCTCCCGTTTGGTCCATTTCCGCCTATCACCTGCAGGTGCAGTCTTGCGTCCGCGTAAGGCGGTGAGTTCTGGGTGGATGAAAGTTACCCAACAACCTGACGGAGAGGCTTTTGTGGCATCGTTGAATGCCGATGGCGTGATGGGATCGGCCAAAGTGCTCGTGGCGGTCAATCCACATGGCCGAGAAGTGGTGCTCGATTTACCCCAAGCCGCCGCCTGGAAGCCGATTGTCTTATCGCCCACCCCGTCTTGCCCGCATGCGCCTGGGCCGGTTCCGCGGGTAGAGGAGGGGCGGGTCATTTTACCTCCCTTGGGTTGCGGGGTTTGGTCTACTTAGGCCCAAAATGCATTCACGCTTGCCAATAAGGTAGGACCTACACTTTTTCCTCACTTTACCTTTAGGTAAAAAACCTTTCTAACACCCATACTCATGGCAACCAAAGTAGCAATCAATGGATTCGGCCGCATCGGTCGATTGGTCTTCCGCGCCCTCGTTGAACAGGGCCACCTCGGTACGACTTTTGATGTCGTCGCTGTGGGTGACATTGTCCCTGCGGACAACTTGGCCTACCTCTTGAAGTACGACTCGTCCCAAGGCCGTTTCAATGGCACGGTTACCTCCAAGAAGTCTTCCCCTGATAAGGCTGAAGACGATATCTTGGTGGTTAACGGTCGCGACATTAAAGTCGTCTCGGCTAAGTCCCCTGCGGAATTGCCCTGGAAAGAACTCGGCGTCCAAGTGGTCATCGAATCCACGGGTCTCTTCACCGAAGCCGCTAAGGCCAAGGGTCACCTCGATGCGGGTGCTAAGAAAGTGATCATCTCCGCTCCTGCTAAGGATGAGGATATCACCGTCGTTATTGGCGTTAATGACGACAAGTACGACACCACCAAGCACAACATCATCTCGAATGCTTCTTGCACCACGAACTGCTTGGCTCCTCTCGTGCACGTGCTCTTGAAGGAAGGTTTCGGCGTCGCCGAAGGTTTAATGACCACGGTTCACGCTTACACCGCGACCCAAAAGACGGTCGACGGTCCTTCGAAGAAGGACTGGAAGGGTGGCCGTACGGCTGCCGTGAATATCATCCCTTCGTCGACTGGTGCTGCCCGTGCGGTAGCCTTAGTGTTGCCTGAAGTGAAGGGTAAGCTCACCGGCATGGCTTTCCGCGTGCCTACTCCTACGGTTTCGGTCGTCGACTTAACGGTCAAGACCACCAAGGACACCTCCTTGCCTGAAATCAAGGCTGCCATCAAGAAGGCCTCGGAAACCTACATGAAGGGTATCCTTTCTTACACCGACGAAGAAGTGGTTTCTTCCGACTTCATCCACGACAAGAGCTCCTCAATTTTCGACGCCAGCTCTTCCATCGAGTTGAACAAGAACTTCTTCAAGCTTATCAGCTGGTACGACAACGAGTGGGGCTACTCCAACCGCGTCGTCGAATTGCTCGGTAAGGTTACCGCGAAGCTCTAATTCGAGCCTTCTAGGTCTCAGACACAGGCGATCCTTCGGGGTCGCCTGTTTTATTTTAGCCCCAGAGCCTCTAGGGCGGCCGATTGGCGAAATCTTTTCGTTAATTTGCAGGTTTATCCTTCCCACCGTTGGCCTAACTGATTTCTCTGCTCACTTCACTCCCATGCCTGTACCTAACCTTCGTGATCTCGGCTCCGTTAAGGGCCAACGTGTTCTTGTACGTGTTGATTTTAATGTCCCCCAGGACAAAAAGACCGGGGCCATCACCAACACGCAGCGTATCGCCGCGGCTTTGCCGACGATTCGCTACTTGCTCGAAGGGGGCGCTTCCTTGGTCCTGATGTCCCACCTCGGCCGTCCCGATGGCAAAGTAGTCGAGAAGTACTCCTTGCGCCCCGTCGCTGAGGCTTTGTCCAAACTCTTGGGCCAGCCTGTGAAGTTCGTGGCCAACTGCGTGGGCCCTGAAGCCCAAGCGGCCGCCGAAGCCCTTCGCCCTGGCGAAGTGTTGCTCTTAGAAAACCTCCGTTTCCATATCGAAGAAGAGGGTAAGATTAAGCTCGAAGACGGCACGAGCGTGAAGGCCGACCCTGCAAAAGTGGCTGCTTTCCGTGCCGAGCTTTCTCGCTTGGGCCAAGTGTATGTGAATGATGCTTTCGGCACCGCTCACCGTGCTCACTCCTCGATGGTAGGCGTCAATTTACCCCGTAAAGCCGCGGGTTTCCTGCTCGAAGCCGAATTGAAGGCTTTCGATATCGTACTCAACAACCCCAAGCGTCCTTTGCTGGCGATTTTAGGGGGCGCGAAGATCGCCGATAAGATTCCGCTGATCCGCAACCTGATTGAAAAGGCCGACGAAATTATCATCGGTGGCGGCATGGCCTACACCTTCCGCAAGGTCTGTGATGGCATGGAAATCGGTAACTCCCTCTACGACGTAGAAGGCGCTAAGATTGTCCAAGAACTCTTAGACAAAGCCAAAGCTCGCGGCGTGAAAGTCACCTTGCCGGTGGACTTCAATTGCGGCGACAAATTCTCGCCTGATTCGAACGAGAAGTCGGCCACCATGCAGTCGGGTATCCCCGCTGGTTGGGAAGGTATGGACGCGGGTCCCGAGTCGATTAAACTTTATCAAGCTGCGATTGGCCGTGCCGGCACCGTGGTTTGGAATGGCCCTTGTGGCGTGTTTGAATTCGACAAGTTTGCCGTGGGCACGAAGGCCATGGCTGCCGCCGTCGAAGCCGCCACGGCTCGTGGTGCGATCACGATTGTGGGCGGGGGCGACACGGCCACCGCGGCGAAGAAATTCGGCGTTGATACCAAGGTAACTCACTGCTCGACGGGTGGTGGCGCTTCGCTCGAATACCTCGAAGGCAAGGCCCTCCCAGGCGTGGTAGCCCTCGGTGGTTAAACCCTAAGTTTATTCCCTAAAACCTCCTTTTATGTCTATCCGCACTCCCCTCATTGCAGGCAATTGGAAGATGAACAAAACGGCGTCGGAAGGCGCCGAGTTGGCTCGTGCGATTGCCGCTTCGGTTGGAATTGAATCCGCCGTCCAAGTCGTGATTTGCCCTCCATTCACGGCCTTAGCGTCCGTGAGCACGGCGGTCGAAGGCACGCACTTGGCTATCGGCGCCCAGAACATGCACGATAAGGTCAATGGTGCTTTTACCGGTGAAATCTCGGCCGCGATGTTGCGCAACTTGCATGTGACCCACGTGATCTTGGGCCACAGCGAACGTCGGAGCCTCTTTGGTGAAGATGATGCGTTCATTAACCGCAAGGTTCTCGCTGCCCTCGAAGCTTCCTTGAAGCCCATCCTTTGCGTGGGTGAATTGCTCTCCGAACGCGAAGCGGGCACGACTCAAGAAGTCGTCCGTCGCCAAGTGGAGAAGGGCTTAGCCGGGGTTCCTGCTGGTAAGTCTGACCAGGTAATCATCGCCTATGAACCCGTTTGGGCGATCGGCACGGGTAAGACCGCCACGCCTGCCATGGCTCAAGAGGTCCATGCCTTTATCCGCCAATTGCTCACCAAGCAGTTTGGGGCCGAAGCCGCTGCCCGCATCCGCATCCTCTACGGAGGCTCGATGAAGCCAGACAATGCCGACGCCCTGTTGGCGGAGCATGATATCGACGGTGGGTTGATCGGTGGGGCCTCCCTCGAAGCCAAGAGTTTCGTCGACCTCGTCCGTAGCGCTGCCAAGTCGCTGACTCGCTAAGTCGCAGGCTGATTTCTTAGGCCGTTGGGGTGTGATAAGGTTTTTAAGACCTGTCCCCTCAACGGCCTAATAGTTTGTAAGCGGTCCTAAATGAGTTTTTAAGGAAGTTTTACACTTAGAATAATTCTAAATTATATAACTAATTGATATTTAAGAGGTTAAGTTGTATTACTGGCCTTAAATCAGCAATTTTTAGGGGTTATTTACCCTCCGAAGGGTCGAAAAGACGCTAAAACCCCTAAAATTTGAGTTGCGAAGGGGGGCAGGGTTTCGTGCCTCAGATAGCAAATTCCTATGAGCGAGCCTTCTAACTCACGAAAGCACACCTTCGCTCGGTCGGGCACGACCGGTTCTTTCGTTGTCGCCATGGAATTAAACCTAACCTCCTCCGGCCTTCAACGGGCTCTCACTTTTTAACCCTCCTATTTTTCTGGTCGAATCCCGATGCGTAAGCTCCTCGAGTTTTTAAACCGCCCTGCCTCCAGGGGGAATTTCTTTAGCCATTCGATTAACGCTGCGCCGCTGCAGATCATCGTCTGCTTGCTCATTACGGGCGTGGTCGTCGTGGCCGCGATCAATGAGTATGCCACGAACAAGTATTTGAATGTTGGATACACGCCTGATCAGCCCGTGGCCTTCGACCACTCGTTCCACGCCGGTCCTGACTCAGTTTTAGGTTTAGATTGCCGTTATTGTCACAATTTCGTGGAAAAATCGGGGCACTCTAACGTGCCTTCGTCCAATACTTGTTGGAATTGCCACAGCCAAATCAAGACGGACAGCCCAGCCTTGGCGTTGATCAAGCGCAGCGTCGAAACCGGCGAAGCCGTGCGCTGGGTCAAGGTGCATAAGTTGCCTGACTTCGTGTACTTCAATCACTCCGTTCACGTGAACCGTGGAGTGAGTTGCGTTGAGTGTCACGGTCGCATCGACCAACAAGCCGTGGTCGGTCAGCAGAAGTCGTTGAACATGTCGTTCTGCCTCGATTGTCACCGCAACCCCGAGCTGGTGCTCCGCCCGCTCGATAAGATCACCGATTTATCCTACAAGACGGCGAAGCCCGAAGACCAAGTCGAACAAGGGACGAAGTTCGTCCACGACTGGAAAGTGAATCCTCCCCAAAGCTGCTCGGGCTGCCACCGCTAACCCTGAATTTTAATCTCGATGAGCAAGAAAGTTTTTGAACACCCTGTAGCCCAACCTGGCGAACCCACCGGTCCGCAGTACTGGCGCAGTTTGGAAGAGCGTAATAAGTCTCCCGAGTTTCGCACGCGTGCGGAACGCGAGTTCGTCGATGGTGCTTCGCAAATCACCACGGTCGAGCGTCGTGAGTTCCTCATGCTCATGGGCGCCTCGTTTGGTTTGGCGGGTTTAGGTTTGGCCGGTTGCCGCGAACCTCGCACCCACACCTTGCCTTACGCCAAGCAGCCCGAGAACACGATTCCTGGTATCGCCACTTTCTACGCCAGTTCGTTCCCCGGCGAGTTTGCCAACCAGCCTTTACTCGTTGAAACGCATCAACACCGTCCGACGAAAATCGAAGGTAATCCTAGCCATCATGCGAATGGCACGGCTTCTTCGAAGTTCGCTCAAGCAAGCGTCCTCGACCTTTATGACCCTGATCGCGCCCAAGCTTCTTACGGTGCGAATGGCGAGTTGTTATCTCTCGCAGCGTCGCGCGACTTCTTGCGCAGTCTTTCCGCCGAAGCCAAAGCTAACGGTGGTGCCGGTTTAGTTTTCGTGGCCCGTCCTTCGACGTCCCCCACGCGGGCTCGCTTGGTCGCTTCGTTGAAGTCCAACTTGCCTCAAGCAACTTGGATTGAGTACACGCCCGTGGCTCAGAACCAAGCGGAACTCGCTTTGGGTTATCGCGTTTTACCGGAGTATGCCGTGGCTCGTCGCTTCTTGAGCCTCGATGCGGATTTCTTGGGCAGTGGTGACGGTATGGTCGAAGCCACGCGGGCTTACGCTTCGGCGCGCCGTGCTGATTCGGCCGAGCAAGCTGAGCAAATGGCTCGCTTGTACGTCGTGGAGTCCACGTTCTCGATTACCGGTGCGGCCGCGGATCACCGCCTGCGTGCTGGCTCGTCGCAAATTTCTGCTTTGGCCGCACTCTTTGCGGCGGAAGTCTTGGCTCAAACGGGGAAGGGGAGCGAAGCCGCTGCCCTCCGTAGCAAAGTTTCGGGCGTGAAAGTCGACGAAGCTTGGGTCAAGGAGTGCGTCGCCGATTTAGTGGCTCACAAAGGCAAGTCGGTCATCGTGGCTGGCAATCACCTTTCCGTTGAGGCCCACCGTGCGGTTCAACTCGCTAATGATGCTTTAGCAGCTCCCGTTAAATACCTCGCCTCGGGCGTGAAGGCCACGGCTGCGTTGAGTGCCGTTAAGTCCGCTAAGACTTTAGTTATCCTCGGTGGTAATCCCGTTTACGATGCGCCTGCCGACGTGAATGTGGCCGAAGCTATCAAGTCCGCCGCGAAAGTGGTGCGCTGGGGCTATCATGGTGCCGCTTTTGACGAAACCTCGGCTGCCGTGAAGGCCGCCGGTGGTGTCGTGCTCGCAGCTTCTCACTACCTCGAAAGCTGGTCCGATGGTCGTACGCTCGATGGCACTTATGTGCCCGTGCAGCCGATGATTGAGCCGCTTTTCCCCACGCTTTCGGAATTAGAAGTGCTGTCGCCTTTTGCTGGGGTAACGCAAGAGCCTTACGCCTTGGTGCGTGAGACGTTCAATGGTTTGTCGGCGAACAAGAGCGACGAAGCGTTCGCGGCTTGGTTAGCCGAAGGCGTTTTAGCGAAGTCGTCCTACGCCGTTATTACGGATCGTTTGTCGACGTTGCCTTCCGGTTCGTTTGCCGCTCCAGAACTTTCGGAAACTAATTTAGAAGTCCGTTTCGTCCCGAGCATTCACTCTGGCGACGGTCTCTATGCCAACAATGGTTGGTTGGCTGAATCGCCTGATCCTCTCACCCGTACTTGCTGGGAGAATGTCATCCTCATCAGCCCGAAGATGGCGAAGCGCTTGGAAATCGAGCCCGAGCCGATGGTCATCAATGAGTACATCGGGGCACTGAATCGTAATATTAATCAAATCTCTGCGGGTAAGTTACTTTGTCGCGTAGCCAAAATCACCGTTGGTGGTGCCACGATTGAAGGTCCCTTGTTCATCATGCCAGGTTTGGCGGATTACACCTTGGGTCTCCAACTCGGCTTTGGTCGTCGCGTTGCGGGTCGCGTAGCCACGCGCGTGGATGAACGTTTGGCCGGCCGCATCACGGGCAATGGTTTCAATGTCTACCCCTTAGTCGAAACGGCACAGGCAGCTTTCCGCGCCGGTGTTAAACTGACCTTGGTCGCCAAGAGCGTTCAGGTTTGTAACATGCAAGACCACTGGTCGATGGAAGGTCGCGATGTAGTACGCGAAGGTTCGGCCGAAGATTTTAAGAAGAATACGAATTTTGCGAAACTCGGCATCGATGGGCACGCTCCCGCCGTTTACGGTAAGGACGAGAACCTCTCGCCTGCTGAAAAAGCAATTACCACGCCTCGTGGTAACTCGGCCTACGAACACCCCGATCACTCGGTCGCTCCTAATGTGGCCGTGTGGAAAGGTCACGAAGCTGAATTCCCCAAGCTGCAGCAATGGGGGATGTCGATCGACTTAAACACTTGCACGGGTTGCAACGCTTGCGTCACGGCCTGTCAGTCGGAAAACAATATCCCGGTCGTGGGACGCGACCAAGTGCTCAAGGGTCGCAACATGTTGTGGATCCGCATGGATCGTTATTTCTTCGATGGCCGCGAAAAGCCGGGCATGGAAATCCCGACCGATCCGCAAGTCACTTTCATGGGGGTCGCCTGTCAGCATTGCGAAACCGCTCCTTGCGAAACGGTTTGTCCTGCGAACGCCACGGTGCACGACGACCAAGGCCTCAACACGATGGCGTACAACCGTTGTATCGGGACGCGCTATTGCGCCAACAACTGTCCGTATAAGGTCCGTCGCTTTAACTTCCTCGATTACAATAAGCACGAAGCCGGTCACTACTATGAAGGTCCGCTCGGGCCTGCGAAGTTGCCGAAAGATCCTGCGGACCTGCCTCAGTTGCAAAAGAATCCTGATGTCTCCGTGCGCATGCGCGGCGTCATGGAAAAGTGCACCTATTGCGTCCAACGCATTCAAGAGGCCAAGATTCACCAAAAAGCGCACGCTCGTAACTCGGCCGATATCCGCGTGCCCGATGGTGCTCTCAAGGTGGCTTGCCAACAAGCCTGCCCTGCCGAAGCGATTGAGTTTGGTGACATCACCGACCCGCATTCGCGCGTTGCTAAGGCGAAGGCTTCGTCGCGCACCTATGGTGCTCTGACGTACCTCAACACCCGCCCCCGCACCACTTATCAAGCCAAGTTGCGTAACCTCAACCTCCGTATGCCTGGAGCCATCCTGTTGCCGCTGTCTCGTAAGGAGATGGAAGGCCGCGAAGGTCACGGGGCCACGCATGGTGCCGGTCACGAAGTTGGCAATGAACATGCTTCCGCTCCTCACGGCGAAGCTCATCACCAGTAATCCTTAACGCATTATCGTTTCACATGGCTCACGCCCCCGATCAACATTCTGAGCGCCCTGCGATCCTCGATCAGGTCCGTCCTGCCGAGTTGCCTCGCTCGCCTCTGATTCTCAATAACCGGAATTTCCATTGGGTTACCGACAAAGTTTGTGGCATCGTTGAAGAACCGACCCCGCAATGGTGGAAGGTCACGTTCCTCGTCGCCCTCTTTATTGCGTCGTTCACCTTCATTGGTCTCGGTTACCTCGTCAGCACCGGTACGGGTGTGTGGGGTCTGCGTTCGCCCGTGGGTTGGGGTTGGGCGATTGTGAACTTCGTGTTCTGGGTCGGTATCGGTCACGCCGGTACGTTGATTTCGGCTATTCTGTGCTTACTGCGTCAGAAGTGGCGCACCTCGATTAATCGGGCGGCGGAAGCCATGACGATTTTCGCGGTGATGTGTGCCGGTCTCTTCCCGCTCTTCCACGTGGGTCGCGTTTGGTTTGCTTGGTGGTTATTCCCTCTGCCGAACCAAAATGGTATCTGGCCTCAGTTCCGTTCGCCTTTGGAGTGGGACGTGTTTGCCGTTTCGACCTACTTCACGGTGTCGACGTTGTTCTGGTACATGGGTATGATTCCGGACCTTGGTGCGATTCGCGATCGGGCGACAACTTGGTGGCGCAAAGCTTTTTACAGCGTGTTGGCCATGGGCTGGCGCGGTGGTAATCGTCAGTGGAGCAATTTCGAAATGGCTTACTTGCTTTTGGCGGGCCTTTCGACGCCGCTGGTGCTTTCGGTGCACACTATCGTGTCGTTCGACTTCGCCGTCTCGAACGTCCCTGGCTGGCACACGACGATTTTCCCTCCTTACTTCGTGGCCGGTGCAATCTTCTCCGGTTTCGCGATGGTGCTGACGTTGATGCTCCCGCTGCGTGCGATTTATCGCCTGCATGATGTGATCAACCAATACCACATCGATAACATGTGTAAGATCATCTTAGCCACTGGCACGATGGTCGGTTACGCTTACGGCACGGAATTCTTCATCGCCGCTTACTCGGGTAACTCGCTCGAAAAATTCGCTTTCGTGAACCGCGCTTTTGGTCAGTACGCCTGGGCTTACTGGATTATGGTGTCGTGTAACGTGATTACGCCTCAATTGTTCTGGTTTAAGAAGATTCGCGAGAACCACTCCATCGTGTGGATTATCTGTCTCTTCGTGAACGTCGGCATGTGGTTCGAGCGTTTCGTGATTACCATCACGTCGTTGGCCAACGACTACCTGCCTTCGAGCTGGGGTTACTACAGCCCGACGATTGTCGATATCTTCACCTTCTTCGGGACCTTCGGTTTCTTCTCGGTCCTCTTCCTCCTCTTTGTCCGTTTCTTACCTCTGCTCCCGATGGCCGAGGTGAAATCGGTTTCACCCAGCGCTGATCCTCACGCTCATTAATTTCCTGCCGTCTCCACGACTATGAACGAACGTAACGAACGCATCTACGGAGTGGCCTGTACTTTTCGCCGTCCCTCCGATGTGTATCATGCTGCCGAGAAGGTGCGTGATGCCGGTTGGAAGTATTGGGATGTGCACACGCCTTTCCCGATTCACGGTTTAGACCAAGCCATGGGCTTGCCTCGCTCTCCCGTCCCGCGCTTGACCCTCTTGGGTGGCGTCACGGGTTTTATCACGGGCTGCTTACTGACTTGGTACATGAACTCCTACGATTACCCCCTCATCGTCGGTGGTAAGCCCTATTGGAGCCCCATCTTCCCATTCCCCGTCTTGTACGAGTGCACGATTCTCTTCGCCGCCTTCGGTACGTTCTTCGGGCAATTTATTTTCAACCGTCTGCCTCGTCACCACCACCCGCTCTTTGATTTACCTCAATTCGCCCGGGTGTCGGATGATACTTTCATGGTCGTCTTAGAAGCGCGTGATCCGCACTTCCACGTAGACGACTCTCGCAACTTCCTGCAGTCCTTGGGCGGTCAGGAAATCACTGTCATTCGCGACTAACCTGTCTCCATGAAACGTTACCTCACTTTTCTCGCCGTTGCGGTCCTCGCGATGATTAGTTTCTTGGGTTTCCAAGGAAAGACTTCGAAGGATACTCCCGTTTATGTCTTCGATGACATGGACGTTCAGTCCAAGTATAAGCCCCAAGGCGAGAATGCGTTCTTTGCCGATGGTCGCGATGCCCGTCCTCCCGTGGCGGGTACGGTTGCGCGTGGTAATGCCCTCGAGCCGCTTAAAGTTTTCTCGGCGGATTACCGTCGCTTAGAATCCCTGAATCCTTCGTTCGTTTCGGGCAAGGATGCGAAAGGTGCTTTCTTGGCAACGTTCCCTGCCAAATCGATGAACTTGCTTCCTAATGGCGAATTCAAGCCTTACGTGGTGGACGCCCAGACCTTAGAACTCGGCCAAGCCAAGTTTGAGATCTATTGCAAAATCTGTCACGGTGCCGCGGCGGATGGTAATGGAGTGATGAAAGTTCGTTCGGCGGTCGAAGGGGATGCTGCGATTCTGACCATCGCTAACCTTCAAGCGCCTAACTACCGCGCTTACCCTCAAGGGCAAATTTTCGACGTGATTACCAATGGTAAGAATACCATGCAAGGCTACGGGGATAAGTTGTCTCCGGAAGAGCGTTGGGCTGTCGTGGCCTACCTTCGTGCCTTGCAACTCTCGCAAAGCTGTCCCGCTGAGCTCGTTCCTGCCTCGGTAAAAGCCGAACTCAAGTAATTCGCACATGAGCGCCTCTGAATCTTCAACTTCGCCTGCCATCACGGCTCATTGGAAGAAATTCCTCGCCGTGGGTGTAGTGGCTCTTTTGGCCACTTGGTACTTTGCGTGCGAAGGTCTGCAACATCATAGCCACCGCGGAGCCCTCTCGTTGTTAATCGGAGCGCTCTTCTGGATTTCGCTCCTGATCGGCACCTTGATGCTGACGATGATCACCCGACTCTTTGATGCGGGCTGGGCTCCGATCATCCGTCGCGTTTGGGAATTATTGCTGCCTGGTTTACCCGTGGTGCTTTTGCTCGGCGTGGTACCTCTGGCTTTCTCGACTTCGTTCCGTCACTTGCTGTGGGAATGGACCGATGCTTCCCATATCCTGCCCAGCGGGCACGCCGTGGGTCATGATCCTATCCTGCAAGCGAAGAGCTGGTTCTTGAATGAAAAGTTCTTCTTGGCCCGGATTACGTTCTACACCGTGTTCTTTGGGTTGCTAACGTTTGGCCTGCGTAAGTGGTCTTTCGCACAAGACTCTGACCGCAACGTCAGTTACACGCACCGCTTGCATGCGATCTCGGCTGCGGGTGTACCCCTGAGTGCCTTGACGTTAACGATGCTGGCTTTCGACTGTTTGATGGCCCTCTCGTACCATTGGTTCTCGACCATGTATGGCGTGTGGTTCTTCGCCCTCTCCATCCGTTTGGCTCTCGCTGGCACGGTCATCATCACCTACCGCTTATCGGAAGGTAGCTGGTTATCGGGTTTATTTAACCAAGCGCACCGCCACGTGCTCGGTTGCTTGATGTTAGCCTTCACGGTCTTCTGGGCTTACATCAGTTTCTCGCAGTACTTCCTCATCTACACGGCGAACATTCCTGAAGAAACCTTCTGGTATAACATTCGCGAGTTCGACCCTGTCACCGGTGCCAAGAGCGCTTGGTGGGGTGTTTCGATGGTGTTGATCTTCGGCTTCTTCTTCCTGCCTTTCCTTTCCTTGCTCTTCTACCGTTCGAAGATTGTGAAGGAACGCATTCTCGCGATTGCGTGCTTAATCATCGTCGGTGGAATTTTTGACCTCTGGTTCAATGCGGTGCCTCGCCAAGTAGTCGACCACTCGGCTCCGGAAGGTTTCACCGTCAGTCCTTTCCTCACGCCGTACCTCGCCCTCGACCTCGTTGCCATCGTCGGCTTTGGTGCCATTGTCATCGCGCTCTTCTTGCGCGGTGCAAGCCAGCAAAAGACCATCCCTGTGCACGACCCTCGTATTCTCGAGTCCATCCATTATCATGAGTGATCATTCTTCAGACGACCGCCGTCCTTTGATTCCCGGCCAAGTGGCTTCGTGGATCAGTCTGTTGGCTTTTGCAGCCGCGGCCATTATCGTGCTTGCCGTTGTTTTCTACAAGTCTCGCCCTGCGACCACGAGCGATAGCGATCGCCGCGTGGCGGAGAAGGCTTTGCGTGAAGACACCGAGGCTAAGGCTCAAGCGTTGCTCAAGACGCCAGCCCGTAATGCCGATGGCACGTACCGCATTACCATTACCCAAGCTAAGGCCGTGATTGCGGCTGACCCTAAGGTGTTGGAAAAAATCACGCCTCCCGTCGCCGCCGTGGCTCCCGTCGCGGCTACGATGAGCAGTGCTTTCGTGGCGGCGGATGCCGAGACGTTAAAGCGGGGTGCTGCCGTGTACGGTCGCACTTGTATCGCTTGTCACCAACCGACGGGCAAAGGTTTGCCCCCCGTGTTCCCCTCGATTTCGGAAACGCCCATCATCGTGGGTAATCCCGAATTGCCCGTGAAGTTTATCCTCCAGGGTTTAATGGGTCCTATCACGGTGAATGGCACGACGTTTAATAGCATGATGCCTCCCGTGGCTGGCGTGACGGATCAAGACATCGCCGACGTGCTCACTTACGTGCGCCAAAGTTTTGGCAACAAGGGTAACCCCGTGACGGTGACCCAAGTCAAAGCCATCCGCGACGCTAATGCTGCTCGTACCACCCCTTGGACCACGGCCGAACTGGGTCTAAAATAATCCTCTAATACTTTTTCGATGAGTCAGGAATCTTCTCACCAACGCCCCAGTTTCGGTCGCGAAACTGCTTTGCGAGGCCCCTTCGTTTTCTTCTTCGTCGCCGCCTTAGTTTGGCTGCTGGCCACTTCCGCCCTCGGCTTAATCGCCGCGTTGAAGTTGTGGATGCCCAGTTTCTTGAACTGTGAGTGGCTGACGTATGGTCGCGTGACCGTTGCGCAAAAGAACTTATTCATTTACGGTTGGGCCACCAACGCCTTGTTGGCCGTTAACCTCTGGTTGTTGGCACGCTTAACGTCTTTCGAGTTCCGCAATGGCTGGATCGCCGTTTTCGGCGGTTTGGTGTGGAATGCGACGTTGATCTACGGCGTGCAGCAAATCTTCGCCGGTTTCTTGAATGGGTTTAGTTTACTGGAAATGCCTCGTGAAGTGGGTCCCGTCTTGGCGATCGCTTTCCTGCTGGCTGGTTTTTGGCCAGTGGTGGCGTTTGCCCGTCGTCCTTCGGGCCACACCTTCGCCGCTCAATGGTACGTTGTGGGTGCTAGTTTCCTGTTCCCCATCTTCTACTTAATCGCGCAACTCTTGGTGCTCTGGTGTCCCGCTTCGGGCGTGGTCCAAGCTCTCGTTGCAAGCTGGTTTGTCCAAAACTTGCTCCAACTCTGGTTGGCGGCTTCGGCCTTGGGCATTGCCTATTACTTCATCCCCAAGGTGCTCGAGCGTCCCTTGGCAGGTTACTACTTGGCCACGGTAGGCTTCTGGACGTTCTTCCTCTTTGCGGGGTGGACGGCTCCCGCCACTTTACTGGGCTCGCCTATTCCCGTGTGGATTCAATCCGTGGGCGTCGTGGCGATGGTGATGTCGATTGTTCCGATTATCATCACGGCGATTAATTTCCACGGCACCTTTGCGCAGAACGGTGGTTGGGCAAATGCCTGGAATAGCACCTCGTTGCGCTGGGTCGCCTTGGGTACGATCAGCTTTACCTTCGTGGGCTTATTGCGGGCTATCTTCTATACGCGCGGTTACAGCGCGATTGTCCGCTTCACCGAGTTTTACCAAGGCCTCGATTACTTGCTGGTTTATGGTTTTGTCACCATGGTAATCTTCGGTGCAGCTTATTTCATCTTGCCCCGCGTGACGGGTGCGTTGTGGCCTTCGGTGAAATTAATCCACGTTCACTTTTGGTCTGTGACCTTGGCGTTGATTGTTTCGACCTTAGTCAGCCTCTACGGTGGTTACCAAACCGGCCTCGATCTTTCTAAGGGTGCGCCCCAAATGATTGGTGGCGGCAAGGCTCACGTGCTCACCGCTGCAGCCTTCTTGTTGGGGCATGCTGCTTTTGCCCTCAATGCCTTGGGCTTGATTTTCCGAGGTCTCACTTCGGCTGAAAACCGTCAACACGACTAATTGGTATCCTCATGAAGAACCTAAATTTATTTTTAATCGGACTCTTCGCCGCGGTGGCGTTTCCTTTCGGGGCTTTAATCGTCAGCAGCCAAGTGCAACTTGGTGCGCTGGGTCGAGCACCTGCCGAAGAGGGTGGTCCGCTCTTTCCGCCTCGTGAGCCTGGTTTGGCGATTCAAGGTCGGGCGGTTTACTTACAGCTCGGCTGTGTGGCTTGCCACACGCAACAAGTTCGTCCCGCCGGGATAGGCAGTGATATCGCTCGTGGTTGGGGTGCTCGTCCTTCCGTAGCACGCGATTACGTTTTACAATCTCAGGTCTTAATCGGTGATCATCGTTTTGGTCCTGATTTAGCCAATGTCGGCGCCCGTCTCACTGAAGCTCAATTGCACGAACATTTGCGCGCCCCGAGCTCGGTGGTCGCTGGTTCGGCAATGCCTGCTTACGAGTACCTCTATCAGCCTAAGGCGAACGGTTGGGCTCCTACGGACCGTGCGGTCGCACTGGTCGCCTACCTCAAATCTCTCCGTCAAGACTACGCCTCTCCTGAGGCCAAACTAAAGCAGTAATCCCATGAACGATCGTCATCGTCAACCAGACCGTCAGCGCTCCGAAGGTACCTCCGATGGGCGTTTGGTCGAAATCCATGCGCAGATCGCCCGCGAGAAGGAAGAGCCTCGTGAAGGCTTTTCGTTAACGCCCATCTTCATTGTTTTCCTGTTTTGCGGCTTCGGTTTTTGGGCTGGTCTCTACTTAACCCGCAACTCGGGTGATTTCTCGGCGAGCGCTTTTGACCTCGATGTACCCAAGGCTTCGGCTTCGGCTGGTCCCGCGGTTTTCGAGCCAGATGCTGCTAAGGGTGAAAAGCTCTTCGTGGCGAACTGTGCCGCTTGTCACCAAGCCACGGGCTTAGGGATGCCTGGTGCGTTTCCTCCTTTAGCTGGCTCCCCTTGGGTGGCTGGTACGGATGAGCGTATTATCAAAATCATCCTCGTCGGCCTTGCCGGCGAAGTCGAAGTCAAGGGTGCCAAGTATAACGGCAACATGCCCAACATTGGTGCCGGTCTTAAGGATGCTCAGATTGCCCATATCGCCACGTATGTTCGCTCGGCGTGGGGTAATCAGGGGGAACCAGTGATGGACACCAAGGTCGCTGAAGTCCGCAAGGCTTTGGCAGGTCATGGCCAGTTCTCGCCTCAAGAAATCCTCAAGGCTCACCCTCTAGAAGCGAAGTAATTCGTCGCTAGAGAACTTTGCAAAGGACGTGATCTACATCACGTCCTTTTTTATGGCTGGCCTAGGCCGCCAACCGAGTGGGCAGGGTGCCTACCATTTTTTAAAGCAATAAAAAGGCCCGGAAAACCGGGCCTGTAAGCGGGACGTTAGCAGGGCGCTTAGGCGGCGTGTTTGCGGATGAAAGCAGCGATATCAGACTTCTGCTTTAAGCCCACAAACTTATCGACCACGACGCCGTTCTTGAAGAGGAACACCGCAGGGATGGAAGTGATGCCGAGTTGTTGTGCTAACTCACGGCTGTTATCCACGTCGACTTTGCAGACCTTTACGCTGCCGTTAAATTCGGTCGAGAGTTGATCGAGGATCGGACCCAACTGTTTGCAAGGACCACACCACGTGGCCCAGAAATCTACCAGCACGGGTACGCTGGAGGATTTGATAGTGCTATCGAAGTTAGTGCTATCGAGGTTGGTAATCAGTTCTGATGCCATAAAAAGAATTAACCTTTGGTCTTGGTGAAGAGTTCAATCGCTAAGACCACGACGCCCGCGATGGAAGCCACTAACGCAATGATATCTAAAGTGGCCGCGAGACCACCAACGTTGCGGTTCGTGTTCGCCGTCGCATAGGCCACGCGAGGAGCCGCCGGTGCGGGAGCTACAGGTGATACGCGAGGGGGCGGAGGAATGGGTGCGCGAGGAGCTCCAGCGGCGCCACCGGGTGCAGGTGGAGGAGGGGGAGGGGGTGGAGGAACGGCGGCTTGAGCGGAAACAGGCTTCGCTAATTTTAACTTAGGAGCTTGGGAAGGAGTGTTTTCCTCGCCCGAAGGAGGAGGGGGTGGGGGTGGGGTAGACTCAGTGCTCATCGCAGTAGTGATGCTGATAACAAGGTTTCAATGGATTTGAGTCAAACAGTCAGTAAGTTTTTTATTCACCGGCTGGGGTCGTGCTTGCGGAGGAGATCAGCAACTTCTTCGGGCGAAGCGTTGTGTAACGTACGGCCTTTGCGGCTCAGGTCCTCGACGGTTTTAATCACCGTTTCAGTCATTGATTCATGGGTTTCTTCGGAGCCGCCGACTAAATTAAAGCCCTCACCTTGGGTGATGCGCTTATGCTTGTCAGTGCCGTCGAGTCCGATGCCGAGGAGTCGATGCTTGGGACCTTGCTTACGAGCCATAGGGTCAATTTTAGACTGTTTGACGACTATTCAAGCCGAGAACTCACTTTGTCGGCTCGGCGGGCTTATCAAACTCGGATTTGCCATCTTCCGTGGCTTCGCCCGCATGGGGTACGCCACTGGTATTTTGGGAGCGTTGGCAGTGAATTTCGGCAAAAGCTTGGTCTTGGGTTAATTCCAGTTTGCCCAGACGTGCTAATTCCAAGCAGGCGAGGAAGGTGGCGACTAAGACGGCCACCGTGGGACGCTCGGGGAGTAAGCTCGTGAAGACGAACGAGGTCTCGGTGTTGAGGCGATTGAGGATTAACTCCATGCGGTCGGAAACGGTCACATTCTCGGTGGTGATGTTTCCAGGCTGAATGCGCTCGGCGAGCCGACGGAGGACGAGGTTAAAGGTGTTCCACAGTTCGATCCGCTCGGTTGGAGCAATCGGACGTGCCACGGCGTCTTCGCCCTGAGGTTGCAAGACGTAGCGATCGAGTAGGCCTTGGCGTTCTTCAACTAAGCCCCGGATGATGGCGGCGGTTTCTTTAACGCGCTTGTATTGAATTAATTGTTGGACCAGAGCCCAGCGAGGGTCGTGCCCTTCTTCTTGATGTGGCAGTTCGTCTTCCGGGCGGCTTTCCACCGGCAAGAGCATACGGCTCTTGATGTACATCAACGTCGCTGCCATCACAAAGAAATCACCGGCGAGCTCGAGGTTGTTCTTTTCCTGGGTCCGTAAAATATGCAGGTACTGATGTGTGACTTGCTCGATAGGGATGTCGTAAATGTCGATTTCGTTTTTACGAATCAGGAAGAGCAGGAGATCGAGCGGCCCTTCAAACACCTCAAGGCGGATGGGTAAATCCTCGGTGGGCAAAATCCCGTCTTGAGGGATGGCGGAGGGAGTGGTGGGGTCTTCTGACACGGCTTAGAACTTGAACAATTGCGCCCTCAGGTGGAAGCCCAATGAACTGCTACCGAGGGCGGAAAGGCGTTTATCAATCCCGTAGTCCAACATCCAAGAATTACCGATTTTCTGGGTAATACCGATACTTTGGACGACGGACTGGCCCGAAAAAGCGTCGTAATCGTTGAGGACGTAAACGGAATAAATGGAGTTAAGCGCCATTTGGGCTTGGAGGATTAACTGCCGCGTTGGGAGCGTTTGGCCGGTGGTAACTTGTTCGAGGTCGACCCAGGTGATGGAGGTGTTCCAGAAGTCTCCGGAGTTAAAGCCAATCGACTGCAGGGATTCTAGTGGACTTCCATTGCTACCGAAGCGCATCGCCGAATCAAGGGTCACCCAAGTGGCGGGTGTCAGACGAATATGGGTGAGCACATCCGACTGTTGCATGCCCGTGGTCAGCTGACGCCATTCCGTGAACACATCGGCGCGGACGAGTTCGCGGGTGCCGGTTGTGGCATTTTTCGTTTCGAAAGTATTCCGCACGCCGATGCGCGTGATTTGCGTTTCGGTGGTCGAGGCGGCATCCGCTCGGTCGGCTAAATCGATTTCACCTAAAGTGGATAACGCCACGGCTCGGTCGGAAACGGGTGCGGTACCAATATCGCGATCCGCCCCGGGTAGTTCGCGGAATTGAATGATCGGACGGAGGCTATGACGCACGCCATCGATGCCCCATTCGTCCGAAGTGATTTGCCATGAACCAGTGATGAGGGTTTCGATATCAAAGCCAACTTGACCAATGATCTTAGTGGCAGGACCAGAATTATTGAGACCTGTGGACCAAGACGTCGCCCGCACGCCCACGACGGGTTTAATCGTTAGCCACTCTTGGGCTGCCCAAGGGTAGAGTAGTCCGTAATAGGTGTCTAAACGTGCCGTGGTCCAAGCATCGTTCGAGCCCGTGATATTATAAAAACTGGCGAGCGGGACTTGGGCCGAAGGATGCTCGTAGAGGTAACTTAGGCTAACAAAGCTGCGTTGGAAAAGTCCCTGATTGCCGAGGGCATTTTGCGGTAAATCAAAACGCAATTCGGGCAGGTGCTGAACAATGTCTTGGTAATTATCCGCTTGGCCCACGACGGAGGCGGAAAGGAAGCCACCCCCCCAAGGGGCACTGATTTCTAAGTTAGCTTGCGGGAGGCCCGCGGTCGGAATCGAAGCCGGACGGTAATCCCGCAAGGCATTGGCATCGCTTTCGGCGTAGAGTTGGCCAGCGATTTCCACTCCTTCAGCAGTCTTTCCATTGATATCCCCTAAGGCAAAGAAGCGATCGCGACCTGGGACGCGTCCATAGTCATCGGTTAAATAAAGGTCGCCGCTGTCATGAATATAGCCGCCTTGGAAATTAATTTTCCACAGGGTATCGCCGGGGGCGGCGGTCTTAAGATTATTATAGCGAACGGCGGGGCCGATTAAGAAACCCGACTCGTTGTAGTAATCGAATAAGCCCCCGACCCAGAGTTCCTTGGTCTTATGGAAGAGGGTGGTCGTTCGCAAAAAACCGCCTTGTTGAGTTTGGGCCCCGGTATCGATGTAAACATCATACGGGATTTCAGCGTAACCTTCTTGGCCGTAGTAGGGGACGTAGAAGAAAGGGATTCCGACTAAGTAAGGGGTGACGTCATGGGCCGCGAGCCAGTTGTCTTGTGCGGTGTAGTTGACCTCTTTGACCTGCAACTCCATGCCCACTTTTGAAGGCTCGTTTTGCCACATCCGCAGCCCTTTCATGGTCTTGTCGCCCTTGACCATTTTTAATTCGTCCGCGGTGAAATACATCGGCGAGCGCCCAAATCGCACGTGGGTTGCCACCATCGTGTCGTGGTTCATATCCAACGTCACTTTCTCACCTAAAATTCTTAAAGACTCGGTGGTATAGACAACGTCGCCTTCCGCTACGATGATGTTGGTCGTTTTATTCCACCGAATCTTTTTGGCGTCGAGGGTCGTGCCGTTGGATTCTAAGTGGGCATTGAGTGCCACTAAGACCTGATTGTTTTCCTCAAACGAAAAATCCCCCGTGATGCTCGGTTGATGATTGGTCGTTTTAGGCGTCGGCGTCGTTTCGGTTTTAGACTCAGCTCCCCCGGCCGTCAGCACGAGGCTCAGGCTGGCAGCGTAAATCCAAAAGGGACGGCCTAACATCACCCCGACACTTGTCGCTCTCGCCCGTGGCTCAAGTATTTTCGGGTAATGACGCTTGCCGACCCTTTGCCTTAGGGGGATGATACGCCTATGCACTTAAGTCCTGCCGAGTTGACCGCCCTCGTCGATGGGACTGAGACCTGCCCGCACCGTTTTTTGGGACAACACCCACTTGGGCAAGCAGGCGCTGTGGTGCGGGCTTTGTTTCCCGGTGCGTTAAGTTGTGAAGTGGTGACGGCTGAGTCCAAGCCCACTAAAGTCCCCATGGAACACGTGCACGCGGCGGGGGTTTTTGAAGTAGTTTTCCCCAAAAAGAAGCCACCTTTTGGGTACCAGTTCTTAGTGCAATACCCCGGGGGTGTTAGTCATCAGAGTGAAGATCCGTATCGCTTTTTGCCGACCTTGAGTTCTGAGGATCTTTACCTCTTGGGTAAAGGGGACCACCATCAAGGGCATCATAAGTTGGGTTCGCGGGTCTTGACGGTCGATGGGGTCGCCGGCGTGGCCTTTGCGGTTTGGGCGCCTTCCGCCCGTCGCGTTTCCGTGGTCGGGGATCATAATTTTTGGAATGGTCGGGCTCACCCGATGCGCTCCTTGGGGGCTTCGGGGATTTGGGAATTATTCATCCCAGGTTTAAAGGCTGGGGCACGTTATAAATATGAAATCGTGGGGCCGCATGATTTGAGCCCGTTCTTGAAGACGGATCCGTGCGGTTTGCACTTTGAGCGCGCTCCGCATCACGCCGCGATTGTCACGGATTTATCGACTCACGTTTGGCATGATGAGACTTGGCTGGCTCGTCGCCGGGAGAGCGATCCTCACCGTCAGCCAGTGTCGATTTACGAAGTACATTTGGCGTCCTGGCGTCGGGTGCCCGAAGAAGGTAATCGCGTTTTAAGTTACCGCGAAATCGGTGAACAGTTGGCCGCTTATTGTAAAAACATGGGTTTCACCCACGTGGAACTCATGCCGCCCGCGGAACACCCCTTCGATGGTTCGTGGGGTTACCAAGTGACGGGGTTTTATGCTCCGACGCACCGCTTTGGTTCGCCCTTGGATTTTATGGCGATGGTGGATGCATTGCACCAAGCGCATATCGGAGTGATTGTCGACTGGGTGCCTGCGCACTTCCCACGTGATTTTTTTGCCTTAGCGCAATTTGATGGCACGCACTTATACGAACATGCCGATCCGCGTTTGGGTGAACACCAAGATTGGGGTACGTTAATCTTTAATTATGGCCGCCATGAGGTGCGCGGTTTCTTAGTCGGCTCGGCACTCTCGTGGCTCGAGCGGTTTCACATCGATGGCTTACGCGTCGATGCGGTGGCTTCGATGTTATACTTGGATTACTCCCGCAAGGAAGGGGAATGGATTCCGAATCGCCATGGCGGCCGCGAAAACATTGAGGCGATTGAGTTCCTCAAGCAGGTTAATTCCGTGGTGCACCTTTATCACCCCGGAGTGATGATGATTGCGGAGGAATCGACTTCTTTTCCAGGGGTGACGCGACCAGTTTTTGATGGTGGTTTGGGTTTTGATTTCAAATGGAACATGGGGTGGATGCACGACACGTTGCAGTATTTTAAAACCGACCCCTTATTCCGAAAATACCACCATGATAAATTAACCTTCGGGATGCTCTATCAGTGGTCGGAATCGTTTGTGCAGGCTTTTTCCCACGATGAAGTCGTGCATGGTAAGGGTTCGCTGATTCGAAAAATGTCTGCCCCGACGGTGGCCGAACAGTTTGCGAATTTACGCTGCTTGTTGGCCTTGCAGTGGACTTGGCCAGGTAAAAAGACGCTCTTCATGGGCTGTGAATTTGGTCAATTTGCAGAATGGAATCACGAGCGCTCCTTGGATTGGCACCTACTCGATTACCCGCTCCACTCCGGAGTGCAGCACTTAGTGCGCGACTTGAATCGACTCTACGTTAGCGATGCCTCGTTGGCCGCTCGTGAAGGCGAGCACGATGGGTTTTCTTGGATTAACCCTGCAGATGCGGATCAAAGCGTGCTGACTTTTGCGCGTTGGGGAGAGCAATGCCATTGGGTAGTGATTGCGAACTTCACGCCCGTTGATCGGACTTATCGCTTTGGCGTGCCCCACGGTGGACAATGGGAGGAAGTGCTCAACACCGATGCAGATTGCTACGGCGGGAAGGGTCGTGGCAACTGGGGAGCCGTGCAAGCTCAGGCGCTGCCTTGTCACCAAAGGCCTTATTCTATTGAGGTTTTCTTGCCGGGTTTGAGCGTTTTAGTTTTTCGGCAAAAGACCGGAGTACTCTCCTAACGATGTCGTCCAAGGTAGAAACTTTTCGTCGTTTAGTGGCCCAAGATGCGGCCAACCCGCTGTTCCGTTTTTCGTTGGGACAGGCTTTGTTGCAAGCTGGCTTAGCCGCTGAAGCGGTGGAACACTTGCAAGTGGCGTCGTCGTCGAAAGCCGATTGGATGATGCCGCGGATTTTGTTAGGCAAAGCTTGGTTGGCCCAGCAGCAAAAAGAACGTGCCCGGGAGGCCTTGCAGGCAGCCTTGGCGCTTGCGGTCGCCCAAGGGCATGAAGACCCTGAAGCCGAACTACGCCAGCTCTTGGCGGCTTTGTAAGTTTACGTTCGTGGCGTGGGGTTGACAGTCGCAGGTAACTTTTTGAGAGTGCTTTCGAATGTTTCGGGCTCTTTTCTCCTCCTCACCTTTAAGTCCGAGATGGGCCGCGTTTCGTCGTTTTCTAGGGTTTGTTGGCCCCGGCTTCATGATTGCGGTGGGTTATATGGATCCCGGCAATTGGGCGACGGATCTAGAAGGGGGCTCTGCTTACGGTTACACGTTATTGTGGGTCATTCTACTCTCAAATTTACTGGCGATTCTCCTGCAGCACTTGTGCGTCCGCCTGCAAGTTGCCACGGGCTTAGATTTGGCCCAAGCCTGTCAGCGTTATTATTCTCCTGCGGTGAGCCGGTTTCTGTGGTTGATGGCCCAAGTGGGGATTATTGCCATGGATTTAGCCGAATTGCTGGGCTCTGCCATTGCGCTCCAAATCCTCTTTAACATCCCGCTTTTTTTGGGTGCGGTCATCACTGCCGGTGACGTCCTGCTGCTCCTCGCCTTGCATAAATTAGGTTATCGTTGGCTGGAGTCCTTGGTGGGAGTTTTGATTTTTACCATCGCCCTGTGTTTGGGGATCGAGCTCTGTTTGGCGAAAGTGGAGATGGTGAAAGTTTGGCAGGGCTTTATTCCTGATCCAGCGATTCTGCATCAACCGCGCATGTTGTTTGTGGCTCTCGGGATTATTGGGGCCACGGTGATGCCACATAACCTCTACTTGCATTCTTCTATCGTAGGTACGCGGTCTTTTGGCACCACCGAAGCCAGTCGTCGTGAAGCCCTGCGCTTTGGGACGTATGATGTCACGCTGGCTTTGATCTTCGCTTTTTTAGTGAACGCGAGTTTGTTGATTCTCAGTGCCGCGGCTTTTCATGGACGTCCTGAAGCGGTCACGGATATTCGCGAAGCACACCATTTGTTGAACGGCGTGCTCGGCTCGACCTTTGCGGGCACGCTCTTCGCTTGTGCGCTTTTAGCTTCAGGGCAGAACGCTACCATCACCGGCACCTTGGCTGGTCAGATTGTTATTGAGGGCTTCTTAAAGGTTAAACCTTCTGCTTGGGTGATTCGGGTGATCACGCGCGTGGCCGCATTAATCCCTGCCTTGCTAGTGATTGGTTTAGCAGGGGAGCGATATCTCGATTCGCTTTTAATGTGGAGCCAAGTGGTGTTGAGCTTGCAGCTCGGCTTCGCTTGCTGGCCTTTGGTGAGGTTGACCGGTAACGCCGCCGTGATGGGCTCGTTTAAGTCGCCTGCTTGGTTGCAAACCATGGGTTGGATGGCCACGGCCTTAGTGGTGGGTGCCGGGATTTGGTTCATCGCCAACGGCATCTTTTAGGTAATATTTAGAATATATTTTCTCGGTTAATTCATAATTAGTTAATGATTAACTATTTATGAATCATTATAAGATTAGTAATTATATTGACTTTAATCATTATATCATAACTAATGTTGTCACCATTCAAACTACATCCATGAACTCCCACTCATCCATCACCTTCAAAACGCCCATCGCCCTCGCGGCTTTAGTGGCTTTTGCCTCTGCCAATGTCTTGGCAGCGGAAGCAGGCGATCCCTCGTTGCAGCAGCAAGTCGACGCCTTGAAAGCCCAAGTGGCGGCCTTGCAGAAGCAAGTGCAGCCTTTGACTCAAGCGGAGGCAACGGCCGTCCAAGCGAGCGCCAATGCCGACAAGGGCTTCGCGCTGGTGTCGCCCGATAGTCAAAACTCCATCCGCTTACGTGGCTTGCTCCAGGTGGATTCGCGGTGGTTTTTTGATAAGACGATTGATAATGATACCATCACGATTCGTCGCGCGCGCTTAGGCATTGACGGTAAGTTTGCGGAGACGACGCAGTATCAGTTGATTGGCGAGTTTGCCGGCACCTCGGCCACCTTGTTGGATGCCAACATCATTACGACTTATTCTAAGGAACTGCAGTTAGAGCTTGGTCGTTTCAAAACGCCAATTGGTTTGGAGCAATTGCAAGGGGACTCTTCGTCCTTGTTCTTCACCGAGCGCTCGGTGGTTTCGCAGCTGATTCCTAATCGTGACATCGGGGTGCAATTAGGCGGTAAACTTTTCGATGGCCGGATTACTTACGCTTTCGGCGTTTTTGATGGCACCTTAGACGGTGGCAATAACACGACGCAGTCCGATAATAACGACAGCAAAGATATCGCTGGGCGCATTATCTTCTCGCCCTGGGTGAATGATAAAGACTCGGTCTTCCAAGGCCTATCCTTTGGTTTTGGGGGCAGCAATGGCGTCCAAGATGCTTCGAGTCCTTTGACGTCGGGCTATAAGTCCGATGGTCAACAAACGATCTTCGCTTATAACTCCGGTACGGTCGCAAATGGTCGCGTGGCTCGTTTGAGCCCACAATTATCGTACTATCGCGGTCCGTTCGGAATTTTCGCCGAGTATGTGACTTCGACGGCGAGTGTACAGCGCGCGAATAATGTCGGCCAACTATCTCATAAGGCTTGGCAGATTGAAGGTGGTTATGTGCTGACGGGTGAAAAATCGCAATATTCCGGCGTCATCCCTGCGACGGAGTTTGATCGGGCTAAGGGTACGATTGGCGCGGTGGAAGTGGTGGCCCGTATCTCTTCGATTAAATTTGATGATGCTTCGTTCATCAATGGTACTACCACGGGATTTGCGAATCCGACGACCTCTGCCCGTTCGGCTGATACGTTGGGCGTTGGTGCTAATTGGTACCTCAATAAGTTCTATCGTTTCTCCCTCGACTATGAGTACACCCGCTTCAACCTAGCTCCAGGTGCCTCTGCGGTTTCCAATTCCGTTATCAGCCATCCTGAACACGTAATCCTGACTCGTTATCAGTTCAGTTTCTAATCCTCCTTCGCCCCTCCTACAGTCATGAAATTATTGCGAATTCATAGCGCCCTTTTTTTAGCGACGCTGGTAGGGTGGGCGCAGGATTCGGCGGTCGTGCTGCGTGTTGGTTTTTTCCCGAACCTCACGCATGCCCCAGCGATTGCCGCCCGACAACTGGAGCGCGAGAATGCCGATTGGCACTTAGCTCATTTGCCCCCTAACTCCAAAATTGAATGGCGGGCTTTTAACGCCGGCCCTTCAGCGATGGAGGCTTTATTGGCGGGTGCGATTGATCTGACTTACGTTGGGCCTTCTCCAGTGATCAATGCCCATGTGCGTACCAAGGGCAATGAGATCCGGGTGCTCGCTCCCGTTGCTCGTGGTGGTAATGCTTTAGTGGTGCGCAAGGGATCGGGCTTAAAAAGCCCGAAAGATTTTATCGGCCATCGTTTGGCCACTCCCCAATTGGGAAATACGCAAGATATCGACGCCCGGGTTTGGCTGAAGGAGGGTGGGCTCAAAATCACCGTCTCCGGTGGCGATGCCCAAATTATCCCCGCGCAAAACGCTGAGCTCGTCCTCTTGTTTTCGCGTGGCGACGTCGATGCGGCTTGGACCGTCGAGCCTTGGGTGACGCGTTTGGTGTCCGAGTTTGGGGGTGAAGTGCTGACAGAAAAGACGGATAGTATTATTACTGTACTCGCGAGTTCGAAGAGTGCCTTGGCAAAAAACCGCCAGGGTATCGAAGCGTTTGTGCATTCGCATTACTTGCTCCGCGATAAATTGGCCGCAGATTTTGCCTGGCAAGAACGCTTGGTCCGCACGGGGATTGGCGGCGAAACGCGCTCCGCTCCGCCTAAGTCAGCATTGATCACCCCGGCCTTGAAACGGATTATTTTTGATGGCCCTGAAGAAGAGGGTACTCGTAAGGCCCGCTTAACGGCTTCCTTTACCAAAGCGCTCCAAGACTCCCGTAATGCTGGGTTACTTTCGGGTGACGCTTCGATTGCATCTCTATTAGAAGCCTTGGTTCCCGAAGCGCCGCAGACGGTTAAATAGTTTTTGAGCGGTAGTTGGCTTAAAAGCAGTCATTTCTTGGCTAAATTGTATTCCTGTTAAGATAACTAGACTTGCCATCATCTGAGGATAAATTGAGGTCAATAGCCCCAAGTCCTGAATGAGCCTCGCTCCCTCCAAATCCTCTAATCCTGTCGCCTTAGCGCTTCGTGACGTCACGAAGCGTTTTCAAGGCGCCGCGGGAGAGGTCACGGCCTTGGAGAACATTACCCTCGATGTGCATGAAGGGGAGTTCCTGGCCATCGTGGGTCCTTCGGGTTGTGGTAAGTCGACTTTGCTGAGTTTGCTGGCGGGTCTCGAACATACGAATGAGGGAACGATTGAGTTAGACCACGAAGCGGTGCACGCCCCCGGTCGCGATCGGCTGGTGATGTTCCAGCAGGATGCGCTGTTCCCTTGGTTGAACGTATTGGAGAACGTGCTCTTTGGTTTGCGATTGAAGCCCGGTTTGTCCGATGCCGAGCGCCTCGAGTCGGCTCGATATTATTTAAACTTAGTAGGGTTAGGTAACAAAGAGAAAGCTCGCCCCCATGAACTTTCGGGCGGGATGCGCCAACGCGTGGCCTTGGCCCGCTCGCTGGCTCCGAACCCGCGCGTGCTCTTGATGGATGAGCCGTTTTCGGCACTCGACGCCATCACGCGCGAACAACTTTACGGCGATATTCAGGAGATTTTTACCAAGCGCCAAAAAACCATTATCCTCGTGACGCACAACATCCGCGAAGCGGTCTGTTTAGGCGATCGGGTCGCCTTGTTCTCGCCTCATCCGGGTCGCGTGCAACGGGTGTTTGATATCCAATTGCCGCGCCCGCGGCGCATGAATGACCCGGCGCTCGCTACGTTAGCAGCCGAAGTCACGGCCGAGCTTTCGATTCACCTGAGTCAGCCTTCCTAATATCTTTAATGAAACTGCCTCGTCCAGTGATCCCCACGCTTGTCGCCTTGGCCTTTTTTGGCGGGTGGGAATGGCTCGTTTCGTCGGGCCGCGTGAACGATGTCTTAGTCCCCGCACCTTCGCAAATTCTACATTGGTTTTG
>Ga0214175_1000025_pt1 | contig 68976 bp, 48 predicted proteins | sample TroBogEpilimnion_17_FD_153013 | JGI IMG/M metagenome (GOLD analysis project Ga0214175, IMG submission 153013) | Freshwater microbial communities from Trout Bog Lake, WI - 09AUG2007 epilimnion | ecosystem: Environmental > Aquatic > Freshwater > Lake > Epilimnion/Euphotic zone | place: Trout Bog...
TCTGCAACAACTGATACTACTAATGCAACAAACATTGGTAGTGGTACTCTCAATGCATTAAGACTACCTACAAGTGGTGTCAGTGCAGGTTCTTATGGTACAGCTAATTCGAACATAAGCATCAATGTAGATACTTATGGACGTGTAACAAGTGTCACAAATACAGCAGTTATCATACCAACAAGTCAAATAACTGGTTTAGCACCATCTGCAACGACTGATACTACTAATGCAACAAATATAACCACTGGTACATTGTCATCAGCTAGATTACCAACTAGTGGTATAACTGCGGGTGGTTATGGTGGTTCTGGTTCGGTAGCATCCAATCTCAGCTTCTACGTAGATACTTATGGTCGTGTAACAAGTGTGTCTTCTAATTTAATAAAGATTGCAGTGACACAAGTATCTGGACTTGCAGCATCTGCATCAAATGACACGACCAATGCTACAAATATAACTACTGGTACACTCAGTTCCAATCTTTTCCCAGTAAGTGGTGTCACTTCTAATATGTACGGTAATGCATCAAGTGTTTCACAATTTGTTGTAGATGGAACTGGTAGATTAACATATGCATCAACTGTACCAATTAATATTAGTGCAAGTACACAAGTATCCGGTTTATATGCAACTGCATTATCGGCAAATGCACCATCAAGTATACCAACTGCAGGTACATATGGTAATGCATCATTAGGTACAATACCAGTTATTACAACAGACTTATATGGTCGTATTATATCTGCACAAAGCCAGAATTTAACATTATCAACTTCATACATTACTGGTAGTTTACCTATAACTCAAATATCTGGTTTAGCAGCTTCTGCATCAAATGATACTACCAATGCAACAAATATTACAACTGGTACACTTTCGAGTGGAAGACTTCCAACTGTATATGTATCTGCCATGGTATATGGTGGTATACAAAATTCAAATATAAATTTAATAGTTGATACATATGGACGTGTTACAAGCTCTACAAATACACCAATCGTATTACCAACAAGCCAAATAACTGGTCTTGCTCCATCTGCAACCACTGATACAACAATTGCAACTAATATTAAGACGGGTACATTAACAAGTAATGTTCTTCCACCAACTGTAGTTAATAATACTGGTGTATACGGTGGTGGTGTAAATAATCTTATACCACAAATAACAGTTGATCAATATGGTCGTGTATCTAATATTACAACTGTAACACCACAAATTACTACTGCTAACTTAATAGCTATTGGAGGATTAACTGCAGGTACATATGGTTCATCAATATCTATACCAAGTATAACTGTTGATAATTATGGTAGAGTAACTGCAGCAAATGGAAATCCGATTACATTATCTGGTGTAGCTGCAACTGGTCAATACAGTAATTTAGCTAATATACCATTTGTATTTAGCACTACGAATTCCAATATTTATACACCATCTTATGTATCAAATGTTGGTATTGGTATGTCTAATGCAACAGCATACCCTCTTGATGTAAATGGTATTGTACGTGCAACACGTTTCATTGGTGACGGTAGTTTACTCACAGGTGTTGTTACAGGTAGTGGTTCTGCTGGATTAAGTAGCCAGTGGACTACATGTAATATGACTGTAGCTATTTATGGTGGTTCAAATGTTGGTATAGGTACAACATATGTTGCGCCAAATTATAAATTACAAGTACAAGGAGATAGTGCATTTACTGGTAGCATTGTATCATCAAATATAATTACATCAAATCTTACCATTTATAACTCTACTTTCATCGCAGGTGATACTCAAGTATACAGAGCAGCATTACAAGTGAATCCATTACAACAATTCTTCACTGTAGCTACAACAACACAGTCTGTATTTACATTAACATCAACTACAGTCGGAAGATACACTGCTTACGGTAGCAATGTTGCAGTATATCAAAACGGTATTAAACTTGGCTACCAAAATGCAACGAATAACGATTACACTGTAACAGTAATTAACAATTCTACTTCAACAACTTTCAGTATAACACTTGCTAATCCAGCAAATATTGGTGATTATTTAGATATTACTGTATTCCCGCAATTAGTAAGCACAAATCTTACATTACAACCTGGTTATGTATACCAACAATTCTATGACTTATGGTCTGCATCAAATAACAATGTATATTATACTGCTGGTAATGTCGGTGTAGGAACAATTGCACCTGCATATCCATTACATGTCGCAGGTACAATTTACACTACAAATAGTGTTGTATCATACTCTGATATAGCTATCAAGACAAATGTTGAAACAATTACTGATGCATTAGATACAGTAAATAAACTCAGAGGTGTCACATATAATCGCCGTGATAATGGACTGAAACAAATGGGTGTCATTGCACAAGAAGTACTAGAAGTTATACCAGAGGTAGTTACACGCAGTGAAGACGGACTTGCCGTAGCATATGGTAACTTGGTAGGTGTACTTATAGAAGCAGTGAAAGAATTATCTACAGAAGTAAGTGACTTACGTAAGATAATAACAGACGCTGGTTTAGCTTAGATACTAAAATCAAAAAAATGAAAAATTTTATTTTTATTATTAATAATTACTACTAATAATTACTAATTACTAATAATTACTAATTACTACTAATAATTACTAATTACTACTAATAATTACTAATTATTGGTAATTGGTAATTGGTGCTGCAAGTATAAGTATAAATGCAGAGAATTCCAATATTTATGGATGATAAAGCATATCAAACTATATCTGATAGAGTTCGCGAGAGTTATCCTAATTCATGTATTCTCTTTATAGACAAGGTAGAAAATCCTAATTTACAAATAGCATACGAAAACCGTAAGAGGCTTATTGAATTAGAACGAGGAAAAGTAGAAGAAATGCAACTTTTCCATGGAACTCATGCAAATCTTATTGATAAAATTGCATACGAAGGATTTGACCCAGAAAAAAGTGTAGTTGCTGCATACGGTCCTGGTACATATTTTGCAACAAATGCAGGATATAGTTTTAGTTATATGAAAAGTATGGATAAATCTGGTATAAGTTATATGTTTTACGCAGATGTTCTTATAGGAAAAAAAGGATTTAAATCGGACACCACTGGATGCGATAATTATGTAAATTCACTAAATGCACCATCAATAATAGTATCTCCGTATGGAGATGGTGCATTCCCTAGGTATGTAATTGCTTTTCATAAAAATGCCAAGTGAAATGCGTATGGTATTAGTTGATATTAATTGGTATTTATTGGTATTAATTGGTATTGGTATTAGTATTTGATGCAATATTTGGATTCGGACATATTATATCGCCCTGAATGTTATATGTACATTTTGGCTTTTTTGGGTATTGTTTATTTAATGAAGGATCAACTTGAACATTATATTCTTTAGCTATATTTTCCCATTCAGTTGATGGGATGGCATGTGCCGATGATCTATCCCAGCCATTATTTACTGCATTATTTTGCTTAGATGCCGGTAAATCACCTATCCATCCAATATGTTCTTTAATACGATTTTCCCATGGTGTAGATGGAGCAGGACCACCAAGAGATTGTCTATCATTATATTCATTAATTTCTGCTGTTTGATCTATAAAGGCTTTCATTAATCTTATACTTTAATGATATTATAAATATATACATAAAAATAAGTTTTTACTGGAATTATTATTTAAGCTTTTTTGGAAGCACCACCTTTGCTGCCATGTAATAATTTAGTAGCATTAGCTTTGAGTACAAGTACATTATCTAATAAAAGTTGGAGGTCAGCTTTAGTGTCTATCTCAGTTACTTTAGCCATTTTTGCAGTAAGATGTTTAATAAGTTCTTCTATATCCATCATATAAGCATCAATCTTATACATATGACCATCTCTTTTAGCTAAAATCATCCAACCTAAGTGTTTAAAAATATGTTTGTACCATCCATGTAAACCATGAGTAGTTGCTAAATGCATAGTTTCTTTTCTATAATAATTATTGGAAAATTATTTTTTTTGAGTTAAATTATTTTTGTTCGACTTTTGGAGTATTTTTTGGAACGCCATACTTTTATCGTTATTTTTATTTATTTTTATTTTTAGATTCTTCGCATACAATTTTTCCTTCGGAATTATACATGCACATTGGAGATGATACATTTTGTGGGATATTTTCTACATAACCATGTTTTTCTTTAATTTTATCTTGCCATTCTGAAGCACCAACCGGCATACCATGAGAACTTTTATCTGCCCATGCGGCTTTCTTTGCATCACTGCTTATCCATGCTGGTTCACCGCTTGAAGTTGTAGCTATAAAACCTTCTACGGCATTCATACTTGGACCAGCTGTTTTAGGGACATCTGTAGGACATTCTAAATTACCATAAATTGAATAACTGCAACCATTATAATTTTGATTGACTGTAGAAGTAGAAACAGGTTGTGACTGTTTTGTTTTTTGTGACATATCTAATAATCTTTTAGAAATAAAAAAATGATTTACACTTAAAATCTAAGTATAAATTATATATAAAGAAAAGATCGCTTATTTGAAAACTTTTATTTAGGCTTTATTTATTTTTATATTTTTAAGTTAAATATTCTTACGAAAATGGTTTCAACTTTGAGCTTCTGTCCATGTAAGCCGTGACGACACAATGTAAGGAGTAGTTGCAGATACACCTGCACTATCTAAACATATTGCACATACTGAAACTACATCAGGTCCATCTGGATATACACTATTGCCACCTAATATACTATTTTGTATACTTCCAAGTAAAGCTAAATCTTGTGATGTTACAGTGGTCGAGCGTTTACCAGATGCATCTGTTGAACCTCCTGCTACACGGAAACTGAATATATTAATACCTCCTTGAATATTATCATTTTTATTATGCTGTATAAGTTGAGATAAACTTGGAGAACTGGCAGCGGTCCAGTTCTGATTATCTAAATATGGGTTTAAGTATACACGACATTCAGTATCATTCGTTGTTAATAAATCAATTGAACGAATTTTGAGAAGCATTTTATTTATTAATTCACGAGAACCAAGCGGTCCAGTTATAGAACTATCTACTGATGGAGTTAAACGAATACTTACAAGAGGGATAATATTTGGAATTAAATCTGCTGGATTACCAATAGTAATCGAACCCCAATTAAATGGTGCAGTTACTGGCTTATTTATGAAAAGTTGTCCAGTATACACAACGTTACCGTTACCTGTAACTAAACCAGTTACTATACCACGTTGTGCAGTACCAACTGTTGTTGTACCAGATTGTATATTACAGCCAGTAATTAAAGTACCTGAACGAATATTCTGCACATCTTTATAAGATAAATTACTTGTAAAATATCCTCCAGCTGATTGTGCAGTAGTAAACAATGAATACCCACTTACTTGTTTTTGTTGATAAGCATCATAGAAAGATGTCAGCGTCGTGTAATCTGTTATTGTTGCACCCGATACTGAACCAGTATAAAGTGGAAGTGCGACAGCACCCGCCGTTGTATAACATTGAATAGTATCACCGGCAGTAAATTGAATGACATTCGCCGATGCAGTAAATAGATATGCTTTATCGTCATCATATCTACCGTCCATAATAGCAGATGTACCCCAATGAAGGAGTGAAGGTGACCATGTAGGAAGTCCATAATTTGTTACTTCATAACGCGCAGGTAAATTACCAGAGCGGAAATATGCACGAATACAATTGTTATTGTGAATGTATTCATGCACATATCTTACAATACCAGTAGTATCTTTGAATCCATAACGAATTTTACCGGCACCATACCAACTATAATCATAGTAAATCATTTGTATTTTATGAATATCTAAGTTATATCCTGTTGGTCCAGTACCATCACATTTATCAATATTCCATTGTGATTGCGGAGTCTTTATATCAGTTATAACTGAAATAATAACATTGCTTGATGATATACCACGATATGCTGGTTGTATATAGAATGTATTATTCGTTGCTATATTGGCAATTTTATATATTTGTCCGCGAATTACTACATTTGAACCAGCAGGTATTTCACTTAAATATGAATTATTTAATATACCTGATACTTGTGTGCTACCATACACAACTGAAGATTGACCAGTAATTTGTGTTACCGCATCACGTCTTACTGCATATAATGTACTACCGTCATATTCAAAGAACATACCATTTTGGTCATCAAACATGCCTACACGCATTTTACTACCGGACCAACCATTTACAAATACTATTGGAATATTAGATGCAACAGTAGGTTGGGCGAAAGTAGTGCCCATTTGGTAAGTAAATGTATTTTGGTCTGGTGTAGATATTACAGTATATGTACCTGTCCATGGTGGCATTGGATTCATAGGATATACTCCTGATACACTTGTAACTGTGGCACTTTTAATTGTATCTACGGTAATATTTAACCCTGCTTGTAATCTATGAATAGTTTTTGTTGTCGCTGTAGCTATATTTGTATTCGCTGTTAGTGTTTGTAATCTATCTATTTCTATGGGTGCACTGAAATTTACTGAAAGAGATACTTGGATACCTTTACCTGGTTGATAACGGAAATAGCGACGAGTTTGACGTATAACTTGACCGTCTGCATTACGTGGAGGAATAAGTTCAATGCCACCATCGTAAGGTCTATGGACAGCATAACCATCTGCACGTGGATATAGACCGGTCTTTTGGAAATATTGTAAATATTGTCCACTATTATTTGAGTTACCATATGGTGCAGATACTGTAAATTTACTTGCAGAACCAATAAAGTTAATTTGTGATTCAAATACTGAACCAGGTGTGTATATAGTAATCGTAGCTGTACCTGAACCACTTATTGAAGCTGGTGTATAATTATTTATTGCATCATAATATGATTGATATAATGTATAATTACTGACAGAACCAACGACATATGGTCTTATGTAATAACCAAAATTATTATTAACAACTGAACCAAGTGAAGTCGATAAATTACTTATTTTAATATATGTACCAGTTGGATACGTTGTAGGCATAGTAGAACCAACTAATATATTTGGTTGAGTAGATTGTAAAGTAATATTATTATATACTATATTACTTTGTGGTGTTTCTATACGACAATAATCACCAACTTTAAATATTGTTTGTATGTTAATATTTGATGTAACTACTGTTGTAGAATTTACAGTAGGTTGGAAATATCCTGTACCATATTTTTCACCACCGATTGCATTTAAAATAAGCTGATTACTTGTTGCCGCCGTAGCTGTATCAGGATAATATAAATTTGCCGGTGTATATGGTGGGAAAAGTTGTTGAGTAGTTGATAATTGTAAATTATAAGCATCTAAGCGAATGGCATAATATACAGTATTACTTGTCATTGGATTTGCTGTAGAACCGGTTGGCGGATTCGTATCTAAATATATAGGAGTATTGCCTAGAGGGTTATATATAAAAGGTGCACCAGATGCGTATTGGTGAGGAGTGTTGCCAAAATTAATGCAATTACATTGCATATTTAAAGAGATTCTTGGAACAAAATTATAGATATTTTGCAGAATCTGTGTACCTGTAGCTAAATTAAAAGTTGTTGGTGTAGGTATACTATTAATATAATATGATGTACCATCTGAAGCATTATTAGTAGATACTAATGATTGAATACTTGTACCAAGTGCACCTGTAGTATATGTTATATTTACAGGTGTAGCCGGAAATGGTGTAGATGATAATTGTAGTGTATTACCAGTCGTATTGTAAGTATAATATGTACCATTATTTGTTAAACCTGGAACTATTGAACCTGATATATTTGTATATGTAACTTGAGTAAAATCTGGGTAATCATGTATAGGAGATATTATAGTATTACTTGCAATAGTTGATGAATCAAATGTTATTTGTTTTTTACCAATACTGTTTACTAATATAAAATAAGTATTACTACTAAAACCATGTGGAGTATTTGTTGTTACAGTTATAGTTGATGGATTATTACCATCAGTAATTATTGATGAAAGTTGATCTAAATTATATGCAGTTCCAGAGTAAAATTGTCCAGGATACATGAGTGTAGAATAAGAATCATAAATACTTCCGGTAAAATTCATGAATAATTTCGCTTTGTAACAAATAATATTTGAAGCAATAACTTTATTGACTACATAAGAACCTTCGGCGGCAGCAAAAGTAGCACGTAAACCAGTTATTAAAAATGGAGAACCAACAGATACTGCCGGTGGTGATTGTGCAGTAAAATAAAGATATATGTAATCACTATTCGAACGGCATTGAACATCAATTAATGGAAATGGTGTATCACCAGTTCTGCTAAAGAATGTCGGAATATTATTTACTAATTGTAAAGTTTCCCATTTTACACCTTGAGCACCATATTCGAAATCAGTATCAATCAGTGATTCTGGTGTACTCACACGCATTTTAGATACACTATCTGTATAAGTTGCTGTGTCTAAACCAGCTTGTCTTATTTGAGACTGTATAATTGTATTCGGCATGTTTGCTTGACTAACTTACTTATTAGAACATAAAGATTTTATAAAAATTAAAATTTACTTATATTTATTCTACATTTATATATTTTGTATTTATATATTTTGTATTTATATTTTGTATTTATATTTTGTATTTATATTTTGTATTTATATTTTGTATTTATATTTTGTATTTATGTATTTTATAAGATTATAGTGAAAATAAAAAAAGCCTTATTCAATAATAGATAGGTATAATGGAATTTAAATATGTTGTAATAATGGTATTCTTATTTATTATACTAGCAGTTGTTGTTGATAAATATGTATTAAATGGCGGCGATAGCGGTGGCGGAAGTGGCGAAGTAGAAGGATTTGACGGAGGATATGGTGGTGGTGGATATGCCGATATTGATGCTGATGGATATGTAGAAAATAAAATTATTAATCTATATAATGAATTATTACAAAGACAACCAAGTGCCACGGAAATTCATAATGAATCGGTTGATATTGTTAGAAATGGTGTTCCTATTGATTCCATCCGTGAAAGAATAATTAATTCAGATGAATATGCAACAAACATGAAAATGCAAAGTAATTCATTAGTGCCTGAAATACATAAAATGGTAGCTGATCGTGCATTACTAGATCGTATTGCTGATATTTATAAAGAAGAGAGACAGGCTATAGTTCCACCGAAAGCCATATTACCATTAAAAGATTTATATAAATATTTTAACTATAATGAAGGGGCATTAAGAGCTTTATTACGTGACCCACAATATCCTACATTTGAAAATGATATTGTGACTACCCAAGCCTTAACACAGCCACAAGTTATACAATTATTCAATAATTATTTCACATATGATACCATTATCGCAACAGGTAACGTAATAAATAGTCAGAAAGTTCCTGTAACTGATTTATCACATAATTACGGAACCGCTGAAGCAATGGGTGTTTCTCTCAATCTTAATAATTATCGTTCAATAAATGATACGGATACCAATAGCACCGCTTTATTAAATCAAATAAACAACAATCCGAATCTTTTAAATCCAAATACAGCAGCGGCACCTCTTGGATCGGCTCCTATACAATTTTATGACACGAATGGTAATCTTATAAACCTAACACAGCTCAATGCACCGATTGTAACTGATGCTCGTGGTAATCCAGTTGGAACGGTATATGATGCAGGTGGTCATATTATAGCACCAAATGGTATAATACCAGGGACAACTGTTTATGATGGAAATGGTAATGCTATTAAAGTTGATAACAATGGTTTAGTTAAAGATTTAAAAGGAAACCCTCTTGGAACATTATATGACAACAATGGTAATGTTATATCTGCATCTACGCTCACTGTGAATACACAAGTATATGATGCATCTGGTAAAAAATTAACAGTTACCGCTGCTTCAACTACAGACAAGAATGGTAATCCTCTTGGTACTGTTTATGATGCAAATGGAAATATAGTACCGCCAAGTATGATAGTTGGCGGAATGACAGTATATGACGCTGATGGTAATCAATTAACTACATCCGCAAATTTAAATGAATTAACAAATGGTACTGCGGCAAATGGTAGTGGTTCATGTTCAAAAAAACTGGAATATAAAAGAGTGATGTTACCTACACATAATGGTGATGCTGTTTTAAGACCAGAAATGGCATGGTCGGTACCAAATTATACACCACCTGTATGTACAACTCTTGGACGCGAACCTTTAATACAACCAGTATTTTCTGCAACAAATTCTTCCCTTTTACTTGGAACACCATTAGCAGAAGCTAATAATACAGAAGTTGGTTCTATAATGCCTAAATTTACATATAAGGAGTATATAGATATACCCAGTTAATGATATAAGTTAATTTATGAATTATAGAGAATTTAATTTAATAAATACACTTCTCGTAGCTACACCTGGCACACGTTATCCTCCTTTATTTAGCCCCAGAGACGAAATTGCAGATCCTAAAAAATTAAAGACATTTATTGATTCAGATCGTATTGTTTGGAATGGTACATATACAGATAATCAAGGTGTAGAGTTTTTATATGCGAATGTGCAATGGATTAAAAACTACACAGATGACATATATTCGACAAATTTTTATATAATGACCAAACATGCTTCAATGTTTCAAAATATTAAAAATATTGATGGAAACAAAGAAAGTAATATTGATTGGACATTATGGTTAAGAATATGGGGTCGCTATTTATTCTTAATTACTACTCCTATATTTGAATATCAAGGTCAAAGATATATAAGTAAATATACTTATCCTGAATCACATATTAATATAGATACAACATATTATGGTATTAGAGTTGACCATGGTAGACACATTAACTTACACGATGATGAAATGACCGAAGTTAATACATTACTGCAAAATCGCTGTTATACTATTGGTAATGGATTCACTCTTATGTTAGCGATGTATCGCAATGGTATGGTACGTGAAATAGATATGATAAATGCTTTACAAGATAGTTATAGCAGAGATTACTATCAAGATGTGTATTATGAATGGGAGTCATTATATTATGGAGTCACAATACCCCATATTGCCGATTATCCTTGGTTTTACGGATCAGGTGGATTAAGTGTAAGAGTTTTTAGTATGTTACTACCCGAGAATAATAATATACAATGTATGATACAAATTAATAATACTATTATTGTACATACAATACAATCAGCTCTCTTTAAAAATTTCAATTTGTATATGTGGAAATGTAATGAAGAAGTTAATAAATGGGCAATAGGTTACTATAATCTTATGAACGATGCTCTACTTATTGCCGATATACCTGGATTTATTCAATGTATTCTTAAAAATAAAAGTACATGGAAATGGTGGAAAAATAATTATGTAGATTATTTGAATCGTTTAAGTAATAACTATAATGATATATTATTATATATATTTTACAGATATAGTGTTCATAAACGCGGACACCGTCGTTTACGGCAATTATATTTACAATTACTAGACATACATGATGCAAATTTTACATTAATTAAAGTATATTTACTAAAACATCTTTTAAAGAAAAGAATCAATTCTTTATTATTTAATACATATTTACATTATACTTTTATACCAATACCATGTACCTTTTATGTTGACATATTAGCATTATATAATACAAAATTAGAATTATTCAATAGATATCTTTATCTACCATTTGCGACGCCAATAAGATTACTCTTAGCTTTAGATACTAATTTACGTTGGGCTGATGTAAGCTTATATAAATTTGTTAAAATGGAACCTGTTATATCTGGTGTTATTAATAAAAAAATATTGTATAAATTATGTACAATATATCGTATGTTTGGTATAGGTATTAGTAGCAGTACATGTACTGATAGAAACTGTGAAAATACATTAAATATTAACAGCAAAACGGCTCATACAGTAGGTATTTTATTACTAGAATATTTAAAAAATAATAAGGAACATTTAGAATATTTATTATTTTAAGTTAAATTCCGAATACACCACCATATGCTACTGGTAAAGTGTCTTGGGAACCACCTGCAGCACAGCCACATGAACCACCCTTCATGCCTTTGCCTTTTCCATAAGCGCGACGACCACGGTGTCCGTGTTTCTTGCCACCAGATTGTGCATGTTCTGCGGCTCTTTCTGCTGGAACAACACGGTATATAGTGTATATTAATAAAAGTACAGCAAGAACTAAGGCAACAATTGAAATTACTCTTGAATATTTTTCAAAGAATGACTTAGGTGTAGCTTTTTCTTTATTTTTTTCATCTTCTTTCTTAGGCTTGGTGGTTGTTGTATCTTGTTCAGGTTGAGATTGGGATTGTGGTAGCGTTTGGGAAGGTACTTCTTGGTATGAACTGTCCATTATTTTGCGTCCTATTTATATATATCATTATAAATTAAAGGAGATTCAATTGAATTCAAATGGTATCTCAAATAACTGTTTATAGACATATTAAAAACGAAGTAATTAAATATACATTCGGTAAAGATAAAGAAATACCATTAATTATATTTCAAGACGACACAATTATAAAAGTACTTACAAAAATCGCTTTAGGTATTGCAGAATATGACACCAAAAAACCTATAGGAGATTTGAAAACTATACCTTATGCATGGTATAAAAACGATATATTACGTTTCCAAAGAATAAATGAAATTACTGCAAAACCAATAAATCCATGGGATGGTATAGACATTAAAAAAGATAAAAAAGAGAGTGTCAAATATACCGATAATAGACTCTTTCATTTATCTGAAATACATGTTGTATTCGCATCAGATATGCCAGGTACACCGAATGAAGTTTATTTTCCAAGTGCAAATATTGAATGGAAAATAAACGCAACTTATGCATCTGCAAAAAAAGAAAGCGATTTCTTATATGATATATGGCAGAAAAGTGGTAACAATCCAGAGAAACTTGGTAGCGATATAATTTACACTCGAATTAGGTATAATGGAAAAGTTACTAAATGGCGCGGAGCAGATGCATTATCATGTAGTCAATTATTTGATAAAATGCGCACGAACAATGATATACCTTTTATACAACTTGTAGAAGATCCAGTTAAAATTATGTATAAAGTCTATAAACAACACGAAATACAAACTCAAAAATTTGCTGAATGGACAACATATGATAATATACCAAAAGTAACAATTATAACAGTTATGTTTACTATATTTGCCAGAAGAAACATATTTGGTCGCATGACCATTGATAATGATGGTAATATATATATTGAATATAAACTAGATAGTAAAGAAAAAATAGATTGGGCTATATTACATGAGAATACTGAGAGAGTTGTTAAATGGCTGCTAAAATATGTAGCTAAAGTGCATATAAATATAGAATCAATATCATTAAAAAGCAATTTTACAAATGGACCGAATAGAAGAATAAAAGAACTGGCTAATTTACTGAGTAAATTACATGTGTTATATCATTTCCACAAATTACAAGGAAATTTCTTAGAAGTATCATTTAAACGATCTGCAAATTTTAAAAATAATGTAGATGTTGCTGATGTAATATTATCAGAGATGAGAAGAGGTATTCCTATTGTTGATATAATAAATAATCTTATAGAGCTTGGTATGCCAGAAAAAGATGCATTAGAATGGGTACAACAATATTCAGAAGATTTAGAAAATATACAATTACCTAAAAAGAAATTAACCTTAAAAGAAACTGGATGTATATTATTATTTTCGGAATCTACAACTGGATACACTGTTTTAATTGAAAATATAGCATCATTAGATGAAGTAAAAACAATACACAGATGGATACAAGGAACCTTGAATATTCCATCCAAAGAAGTTGTTGTAGTTCCTTCAAGAGCAAATGTAGCTACAAGCACGAGCACAGAAACGGCTTCTACATCTACTGTAACAGAAAGTACAGGAACCGAAATAAGTACTGGTACAGCAGAAACAGGTACGAGAAGTGCTAGTACGTCAAGTACAGATATATTTAAGGAAGACGTAGGTGAATTAAGTTTTGGTAGTAAAAGCTCCGGCGGGGTTTCTCCCTTCTCTGGCGGGGTTTCTCCCTTCTCTGGCGGGGTTTCTCCCTTCTCCGGCGGGGTTTCTCCCTTCTCCGGCGGGGTTTCTCCCTTCTCCGGCGGGGCACTTGGTAAGAAAAATAGAGGATACTTTTTGAAATTACTTCAACAGGCTGATCCAGCTATTTTCCGCGATCATAAGAATTATGCACGTGAATGTTTAGGTAATAATTTCAGACAACCCGTTCCTTTATCAGATGAAGAAAAAGCTAAAATTGATTCTTCAGAATATAAAGATGCATATGATAATTCTATAAAATATGGTAGTGATGATAAACATGTCTACAATTATATATGTCCACGTATATGGTGTCCTATATCTAAAATACCAATAACTGCAGAACAATTAGCACGTAATAATGGTAAATGCCCTGGACCTAATAATGAAGAACCAATGATATTACATGATTCTGAATACTGGGATAATAATAAAGATTTAAAACATAATATAGGATTTTTAGGCGAAGGTAAAAAGAAAACTGAAAAAGGTTTTTGTTTACCATGTTGCATGAAAAAAGAAACAAAACCTGAAACTCTTAGACAATGCTCAGTTACAGAAACAGCTTCAGAAGAAGAACCAGCGACGGCGGCATCTGCTGCAGCCGCAGCGGCACCAGCTTCTCCTGTAAAACGCAAAGCTGCCGCAAATAAAGATACAAACTACATTAAATCAACTGGTGCACCATTACCACCAGATAGATATGGTACTTTACCAAAAGATATGTTCTTATATTTATTTCCAGATGAATCATATGCAAATTGTGTAAATTCAATAAAAGCAAATGAATGTCTATTACGAAAAGGTATAAAACATGAAAATAATAGTTTTATGTATGCAGTAGCTTATATACTTGGTTTTAATAGTATAAAGAAATTTGTAAAGGATATTGTGGATAAACTTGATTTATTTACATTTATTTCGTGTGAAAATGGTTTATTATTAAAGACTTTTATGGATTCTCGGCAAATTATTATCAATCAAAATATAACTTTACATAAACAATGGAACAAATTTGTCAGTGATGATTATAAATCTCGTATAGACTATTCTGATGAACATAAATTAGCTCGTGAGCTGTCAATTTACAAAGCATATCTTAACTTTATTGATTATCTTAAAAGTAGTTCAGAAATAGCAAAAAATCCTATTCATCTTATAAATGTCTTAAATAAAACTCATAATACACAAATTGTTATATTTAAAAGAAATGGTAATGATTCGGCAATAGTTCAATGTCCTATGTATTCTAACTTATATGATTTATTATATACAACTGCATCAAAAGCACTTAAACTTGGTTTAATTATAGAGGAAAATAATTACTATGAACCTCTTGAACTTAAAAAAGTTGGGGCAAGTGGTGTAGCTACATTTGACATTAATAAATTTAAGCCACTTCGCGAATTGCTTAAGAAATGTCCAACCAAGGAACCTATTATTCCGTTTATAGAAACTATACGTAGCTTACTTGCTTGGTGCGATTATGATAAATTATTAGGCACATTAAATTCTCCAAGTTCATTTAAAATTGAAACCATAATACTTAGACCAGATATGAGAATATATGGTTTTATGACAAAAGCAAATATAACTATTACATTACCACATAATGGTTATCCTATTGATATATTACCAATATTACTAAAAATATTACCAATTAAAAAACTAATATATTTAGAAGATATTTATAATAAAAAGTATGAAATTGAAAACGTATATAAAATAGATTTAGATGCCTTTCAAAATAAGGTAAGAGACATTGGTTTAGGTCTACTGATTGGTGTACAAACAAATAGACCTACTTCTAATTTATTTAATAGTGTATATAAAATGCCAAATATTAATCCACATATTATCACAACTATACCAGTTACTGTGGCAACGAATGATATTTTAGATACACATGATACACTAGAAGGTCACTCTAAAAAATGGTATCAAATACAAAACATGTTAGGTAAGGAAATAATAAAACACTATGATTCTTTAGTAGCACCTTTATTATCGAAGACAAAAACGGAATATATTAATATACTTATGCGTACTTTTAAAAATATTCCACAGAAAAATATCGTTCAAATAACTCTTGAAGAGATGCCATTAAAAGATGGGAAAACCGCAGTTATTAAATGGTTTGATGCGCTCAATGATACAAAATCTGAATTATATATTAATAAAGTAGCTATAGATACAGGAAATGAATGGATATTTTCACAGACGGCTATAGATAATGCTATAGATCCTAATATTTTAAGTTATAAAAACAAGTATGACGTAAAAGACAAAATAGATACTAAAGGTAATGTAATAAGTGTGAATGCAGCGCCAAGAACATCCACTGCTGCAGTTTCATTACCTGATATGCTTACGGAAAGTAAAGTTAAAATAGAAAAATTACCAAGTAAATGGTATAGATTTAAAAATCTTAATTTTCAAAAATATAACATATATAATCTCAAGGAATATAAACAAAATTCAGTGCCCAATCTTATGAAATATATAGCTGACACTATTCATGCTTCTTTTGATTATAATGACATAATTAAAATACGTTTTACATTAATCGCTGCACTCTTAGATGATCGATCTAAATTACAAAAAATATTTGATGATCCCGGTATGTTACATATATGGAATAGAGAACTTAGTAAGAAATACAAAGATTTTGATCAATTATGGGAATTTGAATTTAAAAACAGTAATAAGGCAGCTAAGATAAATAAGTGGACAAATGTAGCTGCAAATCAAACTATATGGACAACTGATTTAGACTTTTATATATTATCACAATTACTTAATATAAATATATTAATTATTAAGAGATTAGAATATGGATTAGGTAAAGATGTAGCGAAGCGTAATGAACTTAATGATTTATATATATCAAGTTATTATTACCAAGGAGATTCTAAAGCATTAAAAATGCGTCCAACAATATTACTGTATAGACAAAAAATAAAAGTACAAAAATATTTGGAATTCTCCGCTATTGTAAATGAAGACAAAAATTATATCATTAATGGTGATAATATTCCAACTGATATACAATTACTTATTAACTATCATATAGAAAAACAGTGAGTGGATGGAACTGTTTAATTTGTATTTTTTTTGTGCAATATGTTTCTCTTAGCTAAAAACAATCGAGGTATAGGTATTGAATAATTATTATTTGTATTCATTAATATTGGTTGGTGTGGATGTTGGGTAGAAGGCTGCATAATTGGTCTTCTTGGACTATTAATTTTTAAGTATTTAATATCTGGAACAGACGTTCCACGTTTAGACATATTATTATATTTTTCTATTGGTGGAGGGCTAGATGAAAATGGGTTTTGTGCTTCTTTATTTATATCTTTATTTGTATCTTTATTTGTATCTTTATGATTATGCATTGGTGGATAACTAGAATTCATAATAGTATCATTTATATTTGAATATCTTCTTGGCGGTATAGATATGTTGTTGTTATTGTTATTATTGTTATTATTGTTATTATTGTTATTATTGTTAATATTATTATTGTTGTTATTATAATTATCATATGCACCTGTTAAAGATGTAAATGATCTTGATCTTCTTTTAGTAGTACTTAAAATTTCATTTGTATTTGTATTTATAAAATTTGATCTTAATGCTTCTTTAACTGTATATCTTAATAATACTTCTTTAGATAACATTTTTAATATAAATATTATGCAATTTTCAGATACTTTAATATTTGATGGAAAATATACAGATTTGAATAAGATATTATGTCTTATAGATTCTTTATCATTATCATAAAATGGTGAAATTCCATAAAGTAATTCATATGCGACACATCCCAATGCCCATATATCTACACTTTCATCATAACATGGACTATTTTTATTTATACAACGTATAATTTCTGGTGCCATAAATTCGAAAGTACCACGAATATTATTTGGATATGAATGTATCTTAGTATCAATAGCTAAACCGAAATCACACAATTTTACAGTATCATCTTCCATTACGAGAATATTTTCTGGTTTTATATCTCTATGAATAATGCCATTATCATGTAAATATTCCACAGCATATAAAAGTGGTATTATATATTTTTTAACTACAATATCCTCAGGAATTCTCTTATTTTCATATGTCGATATAACTGTTATAAGATCTCCTTTACTTGCATAATCTTGTACTATACATATTTTAGATTCATCTGTAAAATATGTTATTATATTCATAATGTTTGTATGATTTAATAAAGTGGCTATTTTTATTTCATTGATATAATTTATTAACATATCTAAATCATTATCAGTATAATATGTTTTAATAACATACTCTTTATTATTTTTATTATGACGGCATTTATATACTTCGCTTATTTCAGATTTGTATACGTATTTAAAATTTCCATAATATGATAATTTGTCCATAAATTTTCTACCTATTTACAAATAGGTCGCATAATAATATATTTATTACTTAAGATATCTTTAAGTAAATTTGCATTACTGTAAGGCAAATATAAGTACAAAAATAAATTTTATATAAAATATTATTTGAAATATTGTAATTTAGAGAATTAGTAAATTATACGAATGTTACATTTGCATCTGGTAATTTCTTCTTTTGTTTTTTCGTAACAGTAGGCATCTTGAATTTGAACGCAATATTATCAATAGCGCAACTTGGTTTTTCATCATAGAGTGTAGGTGCAGTTAAAGCTGGTGTAATAGTATCAAGTTTCTCTTTCTTTTTACTTGATTCTTTAAGCAGTTCCATATACATCTTCTCATCAATTAAAATTTCATGATCTCCTGTACCACATGGTGGTAATTGACCAAGCATAATATTCGCTGATACACCATTGATATTATCAAGTTCACTAAATATACTGGCATTAATAAGCATATCTGTTGTTTCTTCAAATGAACATTTGGCAAGTGGTCCAACGTCTCCACGATTAATGCCGTGGCGATCTATAGACATAAGTGTACCACGATTTGTCATGGTGTCTAGAAGTAAAGACATATGGCGATAGTTAATAGCACCTTCACCTACGACTTCCATGAATTCATAATAAAGAGCGCTACGTGCTGCTTCGATACCTAGAACTTGGTAAATTTCATAAATATCATTGCTCCGTGTACGTTGGGCATCAATATTTGGATTAGCTAGAATTTCTACAAGATTTGTACCATCTGTGTCAAGTATCCATTCATTTATTTTTTCGAATCTATCTTCTTCATAGTTATATTGTTTACGAGATTTATCACGCATAGATACCTTCTTAATTCCTTTTACACCTTTGAGCAATACATTGTGTGTAAGATTATATTCCATTGCTTTCAGTGCAGCAATGGCGTCGTCGAGATCAATATCTTTGAGTGCCTCTTTAGTAAGACGAATACGGAAGATAAGTTCAGATGCATTATCATCACTGAATACACAGTCAATACTTTGATTATACATTGTATTAATTCGTGTATAAATATCCAGCATGGTAATACCAATGCGATACATTTTGACTTTATTCAATTTCATACGTAATACCCATGGACTTTGACTGCGATTTCTTTGACATTCTACTGTCGAAAATACATGATAGAGTTCAAGTATTTGCTTATCTTCTTCTAGACCAGTTTCTACACCATTACCAGGTGGATCCCAGTAAATTTCTGTTAAATCTAGAATATCAGCTAAACAAGTTATCTCTATTTGTTTCATAATCTTCATACTACGAACTTTGCTTTCTTGGACACGAGTGTCTATAATTCTTCCATCTTCATTTTCCACTGGATTTGTTACAATTGAAATATCTGGTTTCATATAGATCACAAGCGTAGGAGTTTTGATATTTTTACTGACACTGAGAAGTTCCTTAAGACGTGGTACACCTGATGTAGCTTTTACCGCAGCAGCCGTACCAGAACTGTGGAACGAATCAAGTGTATTGTGAACTAACACACAAGTATCAACCATAAATGAATCATTGCCAGGAACAGTAAAATCATATACATACTCTTTCGGATCAGGTAAATATTCAATAGATACAATTTCATCATATACAGCATCTGCAACTGCTGCTTGTTTTAGTACTGCAATCGCATCTGTTATATCAAGATGTGGACCATCATTCATCTTTCGATGAGCATTTTCAAATGTATCAATATATTTAATTAATGCTTCACGTCCAACGCGATTTATACCAAGACGATTAAATTTAGCGAAAGTTCGGCTTTGTCCTGGTAATTTCAAACGTTTTCCTAAGAAATCGAGAACATTACCAAGTTCTGGAATCATATCAATATAATCTTGTTTAGTTGTAACTTTCTTAAGATATGAAATAATTTCATCAAGATTTTGTGATTTATGTGGTGTATGTAGACCTATCATTTCTTTGAAAAGTGAAGCATATTTCTTATTCACAGATACTTCCCACATACGAGAAGCTTTTTCACGATCACGATCTTGTTTTAATTTAGATGCAAATATACCTTGATATGCGAGAAGTACAATCATATCATCGATGAGCTGTTCATTTACTGATTCTGCACGAATGATTTGTTTTGTTGGACTTACATTTCCATCACCATCAAAGTATCCACTAATTATACCAGCGATGAATTCTTTATTAGAAGCAAAGACAAGTCCTCCTACTGATTTCGCATATGAACCATTTCCAAAGTTTTCACTTATCCATTTATTTAATGGATTGCTTGTTATAATAGTTGATTTACTTTCATATTGTTTATTTGGATCAAGAGTCATATATGTATATTTAGGATCAGGATATTCATTATTTATACGAACATGTACATTATGCCCATATTTTTCCGCAAATTTACTGATACGTTCTTCAAATATTGGTTCAACTTTGGAAATAGATACTGTGCCTCTACCAAGGCTTCCATCGGCAAGATATGCTCCACATATCCAGCCAAATTCATGGTCTAGAGCATATGTTTGTTTACCAATAATTACTTCGCGAATTGGATTTTCTACTTCTGGAATATAACGAGCTACTGGAATGCGATCACCAACAACTAGGCTTGAACCAAGTGCTGGTACAATTCCATTTTCTGCACGTTTTAAGAATGAATGGCTTAATGTAGCAGTTGTAGTCTTGCCACTCTTTGTTTTCACTTTCATTAAACCACCATTTGCTGGATGACGACTTACTTCAAGAATACGATTCCAAGAAGTCTTTTCATTGTTTGAAATACCAATGATTTCATAATTTTGTTCAGGATTCATACGTAATACACAACTATCATTACCAAGATCAATAACAGATTCTTTATTATCTTCAATGAGTTTGTCGATGAAATCACCAATTTTACCTGAAAATTTCAAGTGTGGAGAGTTTACACGGATCCTTACCATTCCTGGTACCGATTGTTGAGTGCCTAATTCTCCAATACTTTGGGCAGCGACAATACCCACCATTTCTCCTGCATGGGCAATTGATTGTACAAATGAACGCTCAATTTGTGATACTACATATTCAAATACACTTAGAGGCATATGATGTTCAAATATAAGAGTTTTTGGCGATAAATTTGATCTCAGAAGAATATGTAAGAATTTCATACCTTGATTATCATGCATGATTTTCAGTTTTCTTATCAGTTCATCAATCTTATCATAAACATATCCTGGAGTTAAATCCGTTGGTACTACTGCATTAATTTCTTTTTTCACGTCTGCTTTACGATTTACTATGTTCATGCGTTTGATTGCATTTCCTATAATACGGTCAAATGGAATAGGATATTGTATCTTATTTGTCTCATCACCTTTGAAAATATTGCGAATAAGATACATACGATCTTCAATAATATTTTCGAAATATTTCTTTGCTTTATCAATCCATGATGGATCTTTACGCATTTCTTCCATGGCTAGACCAGTTATGTGTAAATCTAATGGATCTTCAGGACGAATATTATAAGCATTGTCTATTTCGATATAGTTCATAGAAATATAAGGAATATATTGATTCTCAATCTTTGTACCATCAATACCATCCTCACCATACATGTATTGTACAATTGCACCAGTTGCATTGCGAACTGTTTGATCATAGTAGATTTTATTATCCTCCATCGCCTTTACCAGTCTGCGTTGAATATATCCTGTCTCACTGGTATCGGCTATACCCAGACACATTCTGGTAACGAAATTTAGTGTTGACGGAACGGTTACATCATACAGCTTTTGATTATTTTGTGGACTTATCATATAAATTTTATCTATTGTATCAAGAACAACATCATTTTGATAAGGATAGTTGCAATGTTCATATTCGCCATCTATATTCTTTAATCTTTCATTTTTATAGTCAGGGATTAAATCAATTTTATCACGGAAAAGTCTTGCCCATTGTGCACGAATCGAAATCACATGAGATGGAAGAATATTTTCAGTACCAAGATTATTTTTCTTTATTTGATTTACACTCATTTTAGCAAATATTCCAATACGAGTAAGTAGTAAATTGATTCCTTCAATTAAATTTTGTGATACTGATGACGCAGTTATTTCTTTATGAGTTCCAACACAACCATCACCTGAAAAATATCCAGATATAATACCGCGGACAAATTCTTCTGGTGCAATATATGCAATATCTGGTACATATTTTCCTTCACATGTATATCCTACTAATTTATGCATAAACATTGCCATATAGGTTGAATATCCAGTTACTGTTGTTATTTTACCTCTATCACGTTCATCAACTCTTTCTGCATGTTTCATTGAGAATTTTTCAAACCATTTCTTTACAAAGGATTTTACTTCTGGATTATCTTTAGTTATATGAACTTGTCCTGATTTAATCTCTGCATTTCCATCGGCTAAGAATAGACCAATGAATTGACCATTTTCGTAATTTAGTTCAAATTTCTCTGGCATAAGTGAATGTTGACGTGTTGCATGATACGGATAGATATATCCTTCTTTTAGATTTTCCAAATTACAACGACCAGATACAGCACGTTGTAAATTTGCTTTCTTAGGATATGGCAATGAAAATGTTTTACCATTGTTATTTTCCCACCATCCAGCAGGTATTTTAATACGACCTTGCATCGCTTCTTTCATCAATCTATCAGCTTTATGAAATTCTGTTCCATAAATATATTCATTTTTAGGGAAATATTCTGACATATCAATTTCAGTTACAATTACTGGTGGTTCAGGTAATTCCATCGTAACTGGTACAAACATACCAGGTTGTACTAATTTAGAATGCATTTTCTTGAATCTACGTGTTTTACTTTCCCAGATAAGTAGTGATTCTGAATCAGCAACTGTTACTTCACGACCACCAGTAGTTTTCACTTTATATAATTTCTCACTTGGGTCATGACGTGTTACCGCTGTGAGTTCTCCCCATGTTACAATACCTCTATCATCACATGTAGGTATATATACTTTTTTATTTAGTTCTTTATCAATATACAGAAGTTCTTGATTCGCTGTACCTGTATATTCAATATATTGTTTATTATTTTTATCATCTAAATAGCTATCAATCCATGTACCAATTTCAACAGTACGTGGTTTTCCATCTTCAATTATGAAAATTTGGGTGTCACCAGTTACGCTCTTAACTGCAGTATCAATAAGACCTTCACGACCTCCCATGGCATGGAAAAATACTTCTTGTGGGGATAAACCACTAATAAATGAATTCTCTACAAATCCACGTGCATCAGGACCGTCATCATATTTTGTAAAATGTGGCAAAGTCCTGTCTGTATAACCATAGGCTACACGTTTACCATCCACATTTTGTTGTCCCACACAGGCAATAATTTGAGCAACATTAGTTTCTTTACCTTTTGAACCAGATTTAACCATGTTAATCATGCGATTCGTACGTTCATCAATATATTCCAAACCGATTTTACCTACCTTGCTCGTAAGTTCATTCAGTACATTAAGAATTTCACGTTCAAAGAAATCTTCATTACTGAAAATACTCTTATTCTCCATATTACCTTTGAGTACCTCTTGCACTTTAAGATATGCCTTTCCCTTGTACTCTGAAATAGTCTCTTTGAGCTTAATATTCGTATTTTTATCTGTTACCAGATCACTAATACCTACACTGAATCCCGCCGTAGTGAGCCAACGGCATATAAGACGTTGTGTATTATCAAGTAGACGACGTACTTCAAATGGACTATAATCATGAAATATTACATTAATTAGACCTCGGCTAAGTGCATGAAATACTGTTTTATCAATACATCCTTTACCAATAACTTCACTATTATAAATTTGGAATTTGTCACCAGCTTTATTCTTCATCTCAATAAAAAGATGTGGAGGAAGAATTTCAGAATATGCCTGTTTTCCTGTGAAATATCCCATATCTTTGTCACCAGGAGCTGGAAGTTGACCACTGAAATAACTATTTACCATTTGTAAATTTGCCATTGTTTTATCATGAATACGTGTCCAGTCTTTTGTCAGGCGAAAAGATCCCAACATACTGTCTTGTACAACTTCAATAATTGGTTTACCATCGCGTGATGCGACAATCATATAAGGAACTGCTGCCAGATCCATTAATTCACTCATCGTTTGAACATTTTGTGAAGCAAATAAATTCATCTCATCTCCGTCGAAATCAGCGTTAAACGCATTTGTAACTAACACGGGAAGTCGGAATGTTTGATATGGCATGATTTTTACACGATGACACATCATACTCATCTTGTGAAGAGACGGTTGGCGATTGAAAAGAACATAATCACCATCACGTAAATGTCTGTCCACAATATCTCCATATTTCAAATCAGCTGCTATCTTTTCCCGATCAGCATATTTTAGAGTGACAGTAATACCATCACTGAGTAGTCTTACATATTTTGCACCTGGCCATACATCTGAACCGGCAATAATGAGACCTTTCAATTCATCAATGTTGTATTTATTTACAATTTCTGGAAATGTTATATTCATTGCAATACGATATGGTACACCAAGATCATCAAGACTAATATATGGATCTGGTGTAATTACAGAACGTGCCGATTGGTCTACACGCTTTCCATTCAGATTACCACGAATACGTCCTTCTTTCTTTTTCAGGCGATCCGCGACAGATTTGAGTTTCCTGCCATTACGTTGTTGTGCTACTGGTAGTCCTGGAATAGTGTTATCCATGAATGTAGCTATATGGTATTGAATTAGATTCACAAGTACGCGCAATTGTTCATCTGTACCCTTACCACTATCAATACGCGCTTGAAGTTGATTATTATATTTGATAATATCGCTGAGTTTGTGTGTTAAATCATCCTCGCGACGCTGACCATTATCTTCAATAATACTTGGACGAACTGCTGGAGGTGGCACCGGAAGTACTGTGCAAATCATCCATTCAGGTTTATTCCAGCGAGTATGAAAACCCATGAGTTCAATATCTTCATCTGTAATGCGTTGAAAGATGCGCAGAATTTCACTGGGGGTCATTTCTTTCGTCACAGTTTCCTCTGCGTTTTTCCATTCAGCAATAATTTTCATAGGTGATTCTTTCAAATAGCGAGATGGTTGTTTTGCCCGACATCCACTATCAATGTCATTTTCATTTTCAACACAATCATCACCACAACGTTTATTGATTTTTGCATTTGAGCAAAGAAGCACAAAGGCATCCCAGCGCTTCTTTGGATTTTTAATATTTTTAATCCTCATAATCTCATTCTTATATACTGTTGAGGACCGCATAGATACAAATGGACGTGAACATCTGAAACATATGCATTTTAGTAATTTACGAATCATGTCAAAGAACATAGGATGATATACAGGCATGGCAAGTTTAATGTGACCAAAGTGTCCTGGGCAGAACAGGTTTTTCTGCTCACATGTACTGCAGTTTCTGTTGTGTTCAAGAACACCCATACGAGGGTCGAATAAACCGCCAATAACCGGTTCATTTCCTGAATATGTATCAGTCTTTGTAACTTCTACAACCGATCTCTGTACAATCTCTTCAGCGCCCAATACACTGAATTGGACACGCTTTACTACATCGATTCGTTGGTTATAAGATAATTGTTTATATATAGACATAACCAATATATCCTCTCTTCTTTACACGTAGATTATATAATTATATTGTTCTTTATATACCTTTATTATCATATAAGTGTAATTAATGTACAATTTTATTAAAGCAATATAATAAATGTGTTCATGAAAATCATTTTTTTAGCACTTAAAAAAATGAATCTTACACTATTATAAGTGCATTATTAATTACAGAATGGGCAAGACAGATAATAAAAGTGACGCGAAGAATACGAAGCATTCTATGAAATTAAGATCACATATAAGCAAAATAGATAAGAAAACAACTAAAAAACAGGGCGGAGGCAATGGAGATGGAGGTGATAGCGATAATGATAAAGAAAGCCAACATGATCACGAACACCTTGAACTTCAAGAGGAGTATTATGAAGAAGAATGGATGGACGACGGCGAAGACGAAGATGATGACGGCGATGACGAAGACGAAGATGATGACGGCGAAGACGAAGGCGAAGACGAAGACGGCGAAGACGAAGACGGCGAAGACGAAGACGATGAAGAAGAAGACGATGATGACGGCGAATATCACCCAGCTAATAACCAACCTGTAGTATTAGTTATTACAAGTGGGGCAGCAAGAGGTGCCGCAAGTGGAGCTGGAGCTGCAGCAATGATAGCTGCAAATAAAAAAGCCATGAAACGAAAACACAAGGCGACATGTGAATGTGAAGATGATGAAATCGCTGACTCATTTAGTCCAGCTGAACAAAAATATTGGGATAATCTCAATGAAATAGAAAGAGATCGTATTTATGCAGAAATTAAGAGAGTAAAAGACAGTAATACTAGTGGTATTATTCCTATGAAATTTAAACTTCTTGATACTGACATGGACATGGCTACAAAAAATCTTTTACTAGCTAAAATTGAACAATTTAACAACATGAATGAAGGTTCGGGTGAATATTTCAAATTACGTAATTGGTTAGAAGGAGTATCACGCATACCATTTGGTAAAATAAATCCACTCCCTATCAATTCGAATGATTCACTCGAGAAATGCAGTCAATTTTTAATTGATACTCGTAAAAGACTCGACGACACTGTATTTGGTCATTTTGAAGCTAAAGATCAAATTATGCGTATTATGGCACAATGGATATCAAATCCGCAATCACAAGGACACTGCATTGGTATACATGGTAGTGCAGGTATAGGAAAAACAACCATGGTAAAAGACGGCATCTGCAAAGCTTTGAATTTACCATTCGGCTTTATAGCACTTGGTGGTGCAACAGACGGATCATTCTTAGACGGTCATAGCTTTACTTATGAAGGTTCAATGTATGGTAAAATTGCCGAAGTACTCATGAAATGTCAATGTATGAATCCTGTACTATTCTTTGATGAACTTGATAAAGTATCTACTACACATCGTGGAGACGAAATCATAGGCATTTTAACACATCTTACAGATAGTAGTCAAAATGAAAAATATAATGATAGATATTTTGGCGAAATCGATCTAGATTTATCTAAGTCGCTAATTATATTCAGTTATAATGATGAATCACGTATTAATCCAATTCTAAAAGATCGCATGATTACGATACACGTAAAAGGATATAATACTCCAGAAAAACTCACTATCGCCAAAGATTATTTATTACCTCAAATATTAAAAGAGTTTAATATTAAAAATACTGATATAATATTTGATGATAAAATTATAAACATGATTATATCTCGTGTAAAAGAAGAAGAGGGTGTACGTAATTTGAAACGTGGCATTTATAGTATTATCAGCTGGGTAAATATGCTAAGATATACAGAACCAGATAAAGTAAGCTTCCCATTTACTGTATTAGATGATCATGTGCACAAATGTATAAAAAATAGTAATGATTTGAGTAGTAATATATCTGTCAATATGATGTATATTTAAATATTGCGTGTAACGAGTGTTGTATGTTTTGTGTTGTGTGTTATGTATAATGTTATGTATAATGTTATGTATAATCTTTTGTGTTTATAAATTAACGTTAATTTATGTAATTGTGTTATAAGTGTATTGTATTGTGTTGTATTGTATTTTTTCTATTATATTTTCTCTAATATAAAGTAATACGGTAATATATTATGAAAAAAATTATTATAGCTATATTGTTATTGATTACACTTTATTATTTCTATAAATTTTTGAAAAAGGAACGTGAAAATTTTATAAATTACGATTTATCATATGCGACTAATGCGACAAATCTTAAAGAATGTAAAGTTATATTTTTAACTGAAAACGAAACAAAACAATTTATTTTACAAGATTCTGATACATATATTTATAATTTATCTCAATGGGATCTTATTGCTCGTAAAGCTGCATCTAATGATGAATATAGAACTGCTGCAGCAGCAAGTGCTATTAATTTCAGTGATAGTCAAAAAGAAAGATTTAGACGTGCTGCAGCTCTTGCTGATGCCTTTTTCCGTAGATTAGATTTAAATACAAATGCAAATACTAGTATATCATCTATAGATGGTAATAAGATTGCCGAAATACCATGGATTTTCGCACAAACACGTGGGCAAAAATATGAAGATGGTCTACCACATACACGAAGCAATGTTATATTTATTTCTAGCATTATTAACGAAACAGAAGATCATTTAGTTAAAACATTCATACACGAAAAGATACACGTATATGAACGTATGTATCCAGAAGATATGAATGTATATTTACAAAATAATGGTTTTATACGTTCAAAGAGACGTTATGGTATACCAAGAATTCGTGCGAATCCTGATCTAGACACATGGGTATATTTTAACGAAATTACACAAAAAGACATGTTAGCACTTTATTCATGTGATGAACCACATAACATTACAGATGTTATATTAAATGATCCTGCTTATGAACATCCATATGAATTATTAGCTTATAAAATTGCTGGAATGTATAATACCTAATATCTATAAACAAATACGTGAATGCGAAAATGATATAAAAATTAATGTAAAAAGAATATACAGAATGACCGAATCAATTATTCTGATTACTACAGATGATATAGATTATGTATTAGCTAATTCACCTGAAAACATTACATCAGATGATGCTCGTAAAGCATTAGAAGACACTGAAAATAATAGAGTAGAGGCAATTGCTCTTATATGGAAAATAGAAAAACCTGCCGAAAAACCTAAAACAAAATATGATGAAATGCGTGAAATATGTGATGCATATGAAGTTGAAATGGATAAATTTATGAAACAAGGTAGGATGAATAATGCAGCTACAGCTGCTATACAAAATGGTACTTTAGAAATTGTAAATGAATAATATAGAGGTGATTTTTGTTTTAATTGTAATTCTTTTTTATATTTTTTATTATTATAGTTGTTATTATTTTTATTTAAGGACTTACCCAGTTAATTACGCACTACATAAATAATAAGAGAATGACAACACAAAGTCAAAATGTTGAAAATATTCTTGAAATCAAAACAGTACAAGCTTCTACTTTTAAACAAGTCATAGATGCTCTCAAAGAAATTCTTATGGATATTAATCTTGAATTTGACGAGACTGGCATGAAAGTTGTTGCACTTGATAACACTCATGTCGTTTTAGTCCATCTTAAATTAGAAGCGGATAGATTTGAGAAATACCACTGTGAAAAAAGACTATACGTAGGTATTAATATGTTAAAATTACATCTTCTTATTAAGACTATAAGTAATAATGATGTATTAACTATATTTGTAGAAAATAATGATCCAAACCATTTAGGTATTCAAATAGAAAACCCTGATAAAAACATGAAGACCATATACAAACTTTCCATGTTAGATATTAATGTTCTGAATATCAATATTCCCCCGGCGGATTTCCAAACGGTTATCACTATGCCATCTGTTGATTTCCAAAAGATTATTCGTGATATGCACAATCTTGCCGATTTTATTGAAATCCGCAATGTCGGCAATCAACTTACTTTTAGTTGCAAGGGAGATTTCTGCAGTCAAGATACGGTACTTGGTACGGAAAAAAACAACACAATATCAATTACAAAAAATGCCGAAAACGAACATGAAATTATACAAGGTCTCTTTAGTCTGAAATATTTAAGCACATTTACAAAATGTACAAATTTAAGTAATGTTGTTGAAATATATATTAAAAATACATATCCACTTATATTATGTTATCAAGTAGCTAATTTAGGTATGATTAAACTCTGCTTAGCACAAAGTGAAACACCTGTTTAGATTAGGTTGATTTGTATTGAATTACTTAATAATTTCACGGAAATGATGCTTAATATCGTCTTCTAGATTCCATACTTTTGATTCATTAAGTAGTCTATTGATTCGTGCATCACAAATGTGCTTTTTCATTTCAAGTACTACATTTGTTTGCTTAATAAGCAGTGGACGCTCTGATATCCAGAAATCAATCCATTTAATCAAAACATTAAATAGCCTTTCGCGATCTAGATATTCATCATCACCTATTTCATCATCGGTTGATGGAAACGTTCTGCCAAATTTTTCTAGAAGTTGTTCCTCAATTCGATTAAAAAGCTCAACCTTTTGCTTATCAACTGCAAGGACATTCATTTTTCAACTTATACACTTTAAGCATAAGCTCATTTTCAATTTTTATAAATTTTCTTTTTATTTTCTATTTATTTCAATTTACATCACTTTACACTAGTTTTAGTTTACTCAATAAAATAAGTTCACCATTATATTGTACACATTTTTTGCCTCTTTTATTTAATTGTACCTTTCGTGTCATTTTCTTTCTATTTTTTATAAATGATACTTTTTCTGTACGACGGCGACCACCTTCTTGACCACTAAAAGCTTTTTGTAATTTTTCTTGTAATAACTTAAACACTAACATAGGAACTTTATCTTTTAATTTTTCTTCCGATGATAAATTACTATAATCTATAAACTGTTTTAGACGTTTCCATTTAACAATCATAGTTTTATCTGCAATATTACTTCTACCATTTTCATCTATTTCTAAACCATAAAAATCTATAGAAAAATACGATTTACTTTCTTTATTTATAAAATTATCAAAATTATCATTATCTAATTTAATAACATTCTCATCTTGTACATTATCTATTTTTCTTTCATCTATAGCTGGTACACCTTCAGTATAAACTCTATACATATAAGAAAGCGCCCATGCATCATGCATACGAACGCAAAATTCCTCATCTGTTGCATCAGGTTTGTCTAAACCAATTAATATTTCAAATATATCATCTGCTAAAGATTCTTTATTCGCAATAACATGTTCATGAATATATGCAGAATCTTGTATATTTGCGAATAATTGTATTGATTTCATTTCACTTTCGCTAGGAGTATTGGACAATATTTGTAAGATTATATTCTTATATTTATCAGTTAATGAATTTAAATAATCCATCATAGTTTGATAAGCAGTTTTATTTACTTGATTTTCCACTTGATTTTCCATTTAATTTATTATAATATATTATTAATTTACAATATAGTTAAAAGTAAAAGGATATAAAGATTATATTTATGAATATTTAGGGGGTTCAGTCCTCCGGAATACTCGCAATAGCTCAATTGGTAGTAGCGACAGCCTGTAGTTGTTATAACAAATAGCTGTCGGTTATCGGTTCAAGTCCGGTTTGCGAGAAATTTTATTTTTCAATTTATTATAATTCTATAATAAAATTTGATTTATAACTATTACATTTTTCGCGAAATTTTATATATCTTTCAAAAAATTTGATTTTTGTTTAGGATTCTTGTAATAGTAATAGCAATAGCAATAGCAATTGCAAAAACAGAAATGGGATATACAAAGTTTTTTATTGAAGATTTTGAATTTCGCAAGGAACTTAAAAATAATTCAAATACATTTGAAGGATGGATAACCATTAATTATAAATTGATTTACAGTTTATTTTCTCTCTTTCGTGAGAAAGATAACAGAAATGTCAAATATCTTGAAAATAAATATAAAGTTCAATTAGAATTTATACATAATTCTATTAAAATTATAAATACTGATCGTGGTTGTTACTATAAAGCAATTAATGAAACTATCGATGAAATAATTGATATTTTTGAAGGAGATATGAATTATCTTAAATCTAGAAATAGATTGCCACCTATAAATATTCATAAAAAAAATACACCTTCACCTTCCACTACTACTGACATGCATAAAGCTAAAGATGTGACCATAACCCCACGCGAACAAAATCCTGTTGTTTTTTCTTCTTCCCAGTATGAAGAGGGTGAAATTATAAACCCGGTTCCATTTTCATCTGACTATGAAGAACAAGAAAAACTGAAGCAAATTTTGCTGCAACAGACACAGCTAGTGCCGCCACCACAGCAACCACCGCAGCTGCCGCCACCACAGCAACCACCGCAGCACAATGAACAAATATTTCCAGGTTTAATTATAGTTATTACTAAACCTACTCCTAAAATTCTAGCAGAACTCTTTCAAAATAACATTAATTACTCTCTTATTCCTGAAATATTTTTACATCCTTCTTGTCTAAATACTGAGCAACCACAACAACCCTTACCACTTCCTCAGTAAATAATTTAGCTATATGTAATGTATTGAATGAAATGTAATGAAGTGTAATGCAGTTTAATGTTTCTAATGTAAATACAAATTTTTGTATTTTATTTGTATTTGTATTATAATTTTATCTATAAACTACATACAGCATAAGTACAAAGAAGATAGCTGAATGTACAAAGCTGCCTTTTACTGTTATAAATCCATTTTCCCCTATTATTTGGTGCTGATTATTTGTTACTAAATAATATAAATGATTCATTACACGATATGTAGCTGAATATGATAGAATAAAGAAAAGTATAGTAGATAATATAGCAATGCGAAAGAAACGTCCGACTTGACGGTCTACAATTTGTGCGGCTTGAGCTGTTTTATTTATACTTTGAGCAATCGCAGGTGATGGCATGAGTCCTGATCCTGATATAGGGGGAAGCATCATGTTATTCGGCATATACTGTTGTAATTGTATTTGATCATTTTGTTGATACATTGGTATTATCTAAGAGTAATTAATAATATATTTTATTAGGTTTTGTTAAATTTATACCATTAAAATCACAAGCAGCAGCTATTGTATATGCACCAAAATTATTCCATATTAACCAATCATTTACCTCTAACCTCGGCAGTTTAATATTCGCCGCTATTATATCACCACCATCACATGTATTTCCATAAATTGTTGTAGCTACTTCTACATCTACTTCTACTTCTTTATTATTTGTAAGTTTAGTTGTTAGTTTAGATGTAATTTTACTAGATATATATTTTGGTATAGGAACTTTAATATGATCGTAACTTATACAATTAAAAGTACCATATGTACTGTCATTAATATAATAATCACGCATTCCGCGTCTTTCCCGAACTCCTATAATTTTTGCAAAAAATGTAGCTACATTCTCAGCGAAATATCTGCCTGGTTCGGCGATAAATTTAAATTCCGCGTTGTCGCCAAAATATTTGCCAATTGCTGCATTTATAGCTCGACTCATTTTTAATATATTATTACGGCTAAATCCACCGCCTATATCTATAAAATTCATATAATAACCATATGTCTTACCTAAATCATATAATTTACGTGCCTTCGCCAATGCATCAGTAAAAGCATTAGGATTCATTGCACCAGAACCAACATGAAAACTTATCCCGACCACTTTCATACCAAGTTCTTTTGATTTTTCTAATAATCCATCCCATTCTTCCTCAAAACATCCATATTTATTACTTAATATACACTGTGCAGACTCATCAGTCGCATATATTCTCATTACTAATTCTGTATCTGGTGCATATTTAGCTATTTTTTCTATTTCTGCTAAACTGTCAAATGTAGTAATATTAATATTATTTGCAGCGGCATATTTAATATCACTTCCAGTCTTGCAAGGATTTGCATAAATTATATTTGCGGCATCTATACCTAGAGATAAAACTGTTTCTATTTCTACTGGTGATGCACAGTCAAAATTGGTACCAAGTGATGCTAATCTTTTTATAATTTCTATATCTGGATTACATTTAACAGCATAAAATGGTTTTATTTTAGGTAAGAGTTTTGTCCATAACTTGTAAGATTTAACAAGAGAATTAAGATCATATATATAGAGACTGTTATCGGATTTTAGGTAATTTTGCAGAGTTTGTTGGATAGATGGTTTCGCGGTTACAGTTCTACTATGAGAAGTATTGGTATTGTTGTTAGCAGTGGTAACGGTGGTAACGGTTTGAAATTGAGGTTGACATATACTATCGGTCGCAATAAATGCGGCCAGTGTGGTCGAGTTAGATAAAAGTAATGAAGAAAAATATATTCTCGTAAAACTATTCACTTAAACTATTCACTTAAATTATTCACCAAAAGTATATAAAGTTATATAATCTAATTGTATAATTATCAATGAATACTACTCCTCCTACATATAATTCAATAGTTACAAATAATTATGTTGAATATCATAATAAACTTACTCAAATGAATAGAATAATTACCATAGCTGAAGCGGAAAATAAAATTCTTCTTGATGCTTATAAAGATGAAGATATAGTACTCATCGATCCAATAGATATTACTACATATCCTCTCGATAAACCATTATTTACAAGTTATAGTTTTCTGAAAATTCCAGTGTGTCCGCAAATTAATATTGAAGCTCTCCATAAATGTAAAGAGAAAATTCATAAAAAATATGCAAAATATCGTTTCGCCAAAGTAGCTACATTTTTACGTCAAGAATTATTTCCCACAGCGTAAATCATGTAGCGTCGTTTTATAAGTAATTGCTTGTTGATCATTTACACCAAGGTAAAGTTCTACATTATTTTTATCAGGATGCAGTGCAAAACCACTGCAATACTCTATTCCCCAATTAGCTATCCAGAAAGGACTGGATAAGAATGTTACTGTACCTGTCTTCACATCAAATTCCATATATAAATGAAGATATGATAGACGTGTTACTAATGTAGTTTGATCATTAAAGATTATATCATGTATAATGCATCCATATGTATTACCATGGATATGTACAGCAGCGGTTGAGCCACGAAGACCTTCTATACTTATACCTTCGCCACATTTAAGCGGCATCGCCAATGTAGCTACAAATTTGCTGAATTTTTTACTGCTTTCCTCATATTCTTCTGTAATTTCATAAATAGCCTTTTTATATATATCTAACATATATAGTTTATCTTCATAGACATACAGTGACATATTCTTTACTGGTAAACTTCCTATGTCTACACTCGAAATACGCTCTATTTTACTATTACTATTATCAAAATAACCAATAACTAAAGCACTTGTCATATCATCAGTGCAATGTGTGCAAGTACCAGCGAACCAGAGTTTATGTTTATACCAGGTTATACGTAAGTCTTCAATACCTTTAAATAAATTGACGTTCTTTTTCAGATCTTTCCATGGACTGTCAATAAAATGGGTAGTTTTCTTTACTAAATCATGAAGGATACAGGAATTATGTTCATCTGTTTGATTATGTTTAATGGTACGTAAATAAAGTATAGGATGTGCAATACTTGGATTGAGTACAACAGTATTTTGCGGAAGACTTTTTTGATCTATTATACTTCCAGCGGCACCTGGCAAGTGTCTAAAGGATAAATTTAAAGATGGCATTTTACTTTTTCAAATGTAGCTACTTTTCTAACAGTGAAAATCCTTATATTTGTTTTATTAGTTTTTGTATGTTTTACTGTAAAATTTGTAGCTACAAATAAAATATAAAAATGTAGAAATTTTGATTGTATATTTAGAAAATTTGATTTTTACAGTGTCGGTCTAGTCAGTTATAAAACACCAACATGGCGTCTTATCCTCCGTCTCCCCATGACTTCAATGAGATTCTAAACATGATGATGCATACTATGCAATTGGAGAAAAAGTACAAATCATCGAAAAATGATAAGGAGCGTAAGAAAATTGTTGCTGAGCTTAAACATTGGGTTACAAATGTAACTGATCCTGCTATGAAAGCTAATATGGATCATTATCATAAGTACAAATCTGTTATGCCCAAAGAGAAGGCAGCATTTCTGCCTATTCTTGAGAAGAAGATGACAGATGCTAAGGAGGCTGTTGATAAATTGGCAGACAAGTACAAGTAAGTGACTATAAAGCACAAATATAACACACAACACTAACAAAAAGTAAACAAAATCATAAGTTACTTTTTGTTAGTGTTGTGTGTTTTATTTGTTATTTATTATAGTTAGTTTATACTATTACATTAAACTATAAACTAGAATATAATTTACCTAACGGTGTAAGAGGTGGTAATGAAGTCGGGAAATGTTCATATGAGTTAAATAAAGCAGATTGACCCATATAGTCAGGATTTGTTGCTGATATTATTGAACTACTTGAATCTGTAGGACATCCTGCAGGTACTGGGCAATATTGATTTACAGTATTTGGTATTGAGGTCGGCAGTGGCATTATATATGAACTTGGTACAAGTAAGAAACGTTCTTTCCATGTGAATCTTTCTATAACAGTTGATGGTTGGTTATTCATCCATTGAGCTGTTTGTTGCATAAATAGAGCAGTCTGATTTGTTGGTGTTGTATATGGTGTTGTGGAAGTACCTGCAGTGGCGTCTGTAGGATATGACCAATCTATAGGTGCTGTAGTTGCTGTATGTATAGTTGTGCATGGTGCTGGACCAGTGCATGTGGCACCCCAATCTGCACATGAGTACTCTGTGACCCATATTGGTAAATTGTATTTTTCATTTACAGCTGTTAAATAATTTGTAAATGCTGTAACATTTGGTTTACCATATGAATGTATGCATATAAAATCTGGGAAAGGACCACGATTCGTATATTTAGATGGCGTGGATTTATAATCTGAAGCAACTTGTATAAGGAAATTATCTAACCAAATAAGTGGATTAAGATCTACGTAATTTGGTGTAGTTGGATCATTACTAATATTTACAGTATATGTACCAGGTGTTGGACCAGCTGGGAAATTTTGTAATTGCGCTGCTATTGGTTGTGGCATGTTATTTTGATTTGCACTACCTTTTGTTCCTGGCTGAGCCGTCGTCGCTGTAACTGTGTCTCCATACATAACTGGACTACCGATTCTAGGTGGTGTCGTGTATGTAGAAACAGTAGCATTTATAATATTTGGCCAAAAAGATACTGCATCACCTACCAACATATTACCTTGAGCTGATTGATTAATACCATCTGGTTCATTATATGTTAAAATAATATTATCGGTTGTAGATTGTGTTAATTTTGTAAGATCTGCTACAACTTGTGCCGCTCCTGTAGCAGTACCAGCACTCGATATTTTTGTAATATTCCATATCATTGGAGTAAATTTAATTCCTGGTGGTTGACCAATAAGTGCTGGAGGTGTCGCTCCCCAAGTATAATACCATATAGCATTTAAAGCTGATATTTTTACACCAGCAGTAGGATCACCTGTACCCGCTACAAATCCTTTCTTACTTTTTGATGCAGTTGGCGCTGTTGACGTAGCAGGTGTAGCAACTGGATTTGCAGTTATAGCTGTTAAACTAGAAGACTCATCTTGTACACTTGCTGTTGTTGGTGCAATTTCTGCTGGATCTACACTAGCTAAAACAGCTCTGCGTGAAGCCATTAAAATTGACGGCGGTATGGCAGAAACAGATACTGCAACATTTGTTATTACTGGAGCAGTCACACCTCCACCAGTACTACCTGCACTAGTTGCTAGTGTTGCATAAAGTGGTGCAAAAGTTGTATTCGGATCTTGTAAAGCTGCAATTAATGTATTATATGAATTGAGTATTGATGGGTTGTTACCAGTTAATGTATTCGTACATAGATAAACAGTTGTAGTAGCAATGATACTACCAGAACTTAAAGTTGTGTTTACACCTGTAGCCACATTTACACCTGCAACTCCGGATATAATAGAGTTATATTGATTCGAGAAATTTGCCTGATTAATATTTGCAAAATTTCCTGAAGCGAATGTAGCTACAAAATTTACATTCGTACTTGATTGAGGACCTATACCTGATGTATATGTTACGACAGGTGTGCTCCCATTGCCGCCTATTAATTGAATAAAGGTATTGGCGGGATTTTGTAAGGCATTATAAAGATTGGTAAAATCTGATACTTGTAATACATTGCTATCTGTTACAGTTGTTGTTAATATTATACCTGAATTTGTACCAGTATTTGCTATAGGAGCAGTTGTAACTACTTGGGAAACTGGTACATTTGTTATTTTGGCAATTATATTGTTATAATTCGTAATAAAAGTTGGATCTAGATTTGAAAGAGTTATTGATGGGAATGTAACATTAAATACAGCTGTGAGTGTTGATGTAGAAGCTGGTGGCGTTGGCGATGTAGACGTAGACGGTGTAGACGTTGGCGCAGATGTGTTACTGGTTGTTGTATTGTAGCTATAGTTATTTAAATTTCTATTACTTACATTATAAGAAGATTGTACTGGTAAATATTGAGCATTCGTCATATTAATTGCGGTAATATTTGGTAGTGTAGAAGGTGGTGCTACGACTGATGTTATAGTTGAAGTTGACGATGTGCTAGATCTTGATACACCTGATTTATTTTTATAGTATAAATATACTGATACACCAACGATTAATAATACTACTATTATTATTACTATAACGAGTATTGTTATACCATTTTTATTTTCATTACTACTTTCGTTAATAATAATGGGATTTGCAACTTTATCCATACCTTACCTATATTACATAGATTATACAAAATTAAAAATAAAAATCTAAAAATAACACTTAATATCTAAGAGCAAAAATCACATTGGCAATTATTACCATGTCTCGTATTTGAACAGCCTATTTCATCATATTGATTGTCTATTCCGCAATAATTATAATTATCTGTAATATTCATTCTTGGTTTATACTTATCATCATAGTCATCATATTTAGATGATCTATATCTATAATCTAATGCAGGGATATCTGTATTATCAGTGTAATCAGTTGCAGTACTTGTATATGAGCTTCGTGGAGCATTTGTTATATTTTGTTGATCTGATTGGGGAGGTGTAGGCGGCGGTTGCGGCGCAGACGCATATGTGACTGGTACAGTTTGTATAGAACCTTCTTGTATGGGAATGAAAGGGCTATAATTATTGTTATTTATATTTGTATATATTGGGTCACTTTGTGGCGCGTTTTGTTGTGTTATCTGTGATGCAACTTGATTAAGTGTTTGCGAATTTTGCGAAATTTGTGCGCTTGATGTAATTGGCGCAGGTGTGAAACTTCCTACACCTGGTGTGAGAGGCACAGCTACATAATTTGGATCATTTTTATAAGAGTTTGTAACTGGATCTATAATAGCTCCATTTATTTCTGCACCACTATCAATTGTTATTGGTGGAATACTATAGTAACTTGTATATATTTTATATATTAAAAACGCACATACACCGATTAATAATAAACAACATAATACCACGAATACGATAAGCCAATTTATTTCTTCGGCTTCTGTTATAAATTCTGTATTTTCAATAGAACGTAATATAGGTTGTATTTCTTCTACTTTTGGTGGTTGTAATACTATCTTTCTATGTGTTGTAGTTCTAGTCGTAGTTGTCTTTGTAGTTGTATTAGGTGAAGACGAATGTGAATATACATCATCTTTGATAAATAAACGCCAAAATACTGCAACAAATACTATAACCAATGATATAATTATTAATATATTTCTTGGCTTAGCCTCTTGATCATGTACATAAAGTATTGATGAACTCATAGTTCCCTCTATATTTATAAAATATAATATCAAATATAATTACAAAAATAATTACAAAAATAATTACAAAAATAATTACAAAAATAATTTCAAATATAAATTTACTAATATTATCTGAGTGTGAGTATATTATTAATTATTTCTTTTTAGCTGGGGTGCGTTTCTTCACAGATGAAGATGATAATGCTAGTGCAGAATGGTCTCCGCTATGTGTCTTTTCAATCATAGTTTTAAAGGAATTCCAGGCAGTCTCTATAGCAGACAGCTCATCGAGCCATATAGAAGAGAGTGTCTTATTTTCAAGTTCCTCGATTCTCATCTTAATATTGTTCTCTTGTTTCTCGAGAGCAGTTTTCTTTTCTACCGTTAGTGTTTTCAAGGGTAAATCTGTGAGATAATCATATGTTGGTTGACGTTTATCAATAATAATTTTATCATCAATAATTATCTCTTCATTGTTATTGTCAGATGATTCATTTTCATTATCATCATCTTCATCACCGCCATCTATTATATCAGCAACTATTGCCGGATAGTTTAAGCGTTTCAATTGAGCTTCTACTTCGGCGATCTTTTTACCAACTAAAGTGATCGTGCCATTAATATATTCTTTAATAAATCGCACCTTTGCAGAAACAATTTGATATTCTTTACGCATAGTTTTTAGTTGATCTTCCTTACGTTCATGATATTTAATAAATCGAATTCGAGAAAACTCTTTAATGATTTCACTAGTATTTGCATATTTTTTAATAGTATCATTTTCTGTAAATAAATGAATATTATTTATGCTTAAATTTTTCGTACTTACTAGTTTAAATTCAGTATCAAAGTTCATTTCAATACCTTGACGTACTCCAGGATAAAGTTTAAGGGTAAAATCAATATTTGTTTCTGTAAAATGTTTTTCATAATCTTTTAAAACTGGATTATTATTAACTATACATTGTTCCAGAAATTCTTTATAATCCTCTGTCCATGTTCCAATGGGAAGTTCAGTTACATGAATTGTAGTATCATTTAACCATTTATACACACCATGACTCTCATAGGTTCCCTCCTTTTTCTCCTTAGATTCTATTTTCCCCTTAAATCCAAGATACCATGGCGTAAGTTCTTTTATTTTTACTGCATCAATAATTTTTGATATATCTGATTTATCTAATTTATCAGATTTGTCTGATTTATCTGATTTATCTATGGTGATAGTGTTCAGTGCATTTGCAATAATTCTACAGTGGGCAATAATATCCGTAGGATTGTAACACGGTAGATTTGTAGAAAAACCTGTACCAATACCTTGTGCACCATTTACAAGAACCATAGGAATTACTGGAACATAATATTTCGGCTCTATTTTCTTGCCTTCATCACTAATATTATACTCCAGCACTTTAAAGTCTTCAACAGGGTAGATAAGTTGAGCAAGTTCCGTCAATAGTGTGTAAATATAACGAGGAGCAGAGGCATCTGTGCCTCCTTTAATACGTGTACCAAATTGACCATTCGGTGCAAAGAGATTGATATTATTTGAACAGACATAATTTTGTGCCATACCAATAATTGCCTGAAAGAGACTTTGTTCACCATGATGATAATCAGAAACTTCAGCGGTATACGCACCAAATTGAGCTACTTTCATTTCTTTCTTGAAAAGTTTACGTTTAAATGCGGCATAGAGAATCTTACGAGTAGAATCTTTTAGACCATCACACATATGATTAATAGAACGAATAAGATCACTGTTACTGTAAGCAATAAGTTCTTTATGAATAAATTCTTCATATTTCACATCAATTTTTGAATAATCAAGTACATTACTTGGATTATAATTCATCAACCATTCTTTACGGTCATCGGCACGTTTTTTATTAAAAGCAAGATCTAGAGCTTCATCTGAATCTTTTCCAGTATATTTATACTCTGTAATCTTCATTTCTTTGAAATATTCTTTCGCCTCCGCTGCAGTAGAAGTACCAAGACCCTTGTAATACTTGAATGTCCATCCCTTCAGTCCATTCGCCGTTTTCTTTTTATTTTCAATCCATTTCTCTGCATCATACATAGTATAGAAGCTTACTGTTTCTGTTGCAGAAATAGCTTTAATCATAGGAGTTTTTAGAGACACTAGGAAATTATCCATTTTATACAAAGAAGACCATAGACTTTGAAAGAGATTAAACAGTAGTCCTTTGATATGATGCCCATCAGTGTTATGTACTATCATTTGCCCAATTCCTGCTTGAAAGTGATGGTTTTCCGTTTCTAAATCATATACATACTGTTCACTTTTTCCCAAATTAAAAATTTTCTTAATACGGTTTTGATTATCCTGTTGAAATCCTTTTGTAATATTTAAAGAAAATACGTCTCGTTTTTTTAGTATATGATTTATAGATACTTCATATCCAAGACTTTTACATAAGTAGAATATACATTGACTGCTTATTTTACTTTCAATATCAATTTTTAAAAATTTATTGTTAATATCATGGCTACTACCATCTCCCGAATAATATCCATTTAGAAATTGTTCGCGAATATTACGAGGTGCGTTTAATATAATTGCAGGAATGTATTTATTGCCATTTTTATATCTTGGATGTTTATTTTTGTAATAAAATAGATTGATATATTTTTCAACAATTGGCTGTGTTTTACTACAACCATTTATAATAAGTTTATAACATATATTACAATTCGAATTTTTCTTATTATTACTTTTATCAGCAATTATTTTAAATTCATAATTATATATTGATGCTAGGATATCTTTAGCTTTTTCAAGTAGTGTAATATCACAATTAGATATAGCCCACGAATATGTAATACGTTTATGTGTATATGCACGTGGTCTATTTTTATTTTTATAGGTATAATCCCATGAATAAATACCTGCTGTACCATCTGCCCAGAATAAGCCCATTACCCATGCTTCATCGTTTGATATTTCAATAGAATTATTAGTATCAATTGATAGCTTTATAGATTGTTTATTTTTATATTTATTCAATTCAGTAATTAAGTCATCTTTCTTATATGTTTGATAATATTGAATTTTACATTCTGATGCAATTTTACATAAATCATTAAAATTTAATATATCTAAATTATCAGGTATACTTACTTTATTTTCTTCAAAAATAGGAAAATTATGTAGTAATTCTCCGTTTACTTTAATATCTTTTGGTGAAATTTTTTCAGCATTTTTATCTAATAGTGAGTGATCTTCTGTTACATCAACTATACCAGTATGTGTTAATACACGATATATTTCTTTATCTACTTTATGACGCATTACATGTTTAATTTTAGTCCAAGCAGTATCTGTCCATACTTCATAATCAGTCATTCCATATTCTTTATTATTATCATTTGATGACCATGTTTCTGTTAAATCTTCTATGGTTTTAATTTCAATCATATTTGTTATTGGATTTCGTAGAAGTAATGGAGTATCACCGGTTACACTATCTGCATCACACATTATCATAATGCGACCATAACGTAGCTCCGATAGGTCTTTATAGACCTTGCCATTTTGCAATCCAAGAATTTTCTTGAGGTCAGTAATTTCTTTATTATCGGCAATCTTCTGTGCAGTTGCGTCTTTCACATTCATGACTTTACCTCGAAGTGGAAATACACCATATTTAGCACGTCCTACAATAGAAAGACCTGAAATAGCTAGTGCCTTAGCTGAATCTCCCTCTGTGAGGATAAGAGTACAGTCTTCGCTATTCTTTGTACCGGCTTCATTTGCATCATCTAGTTTCTCCACAATAATACGAGAAGTTTTCTTACCATCAGTCTTCGCCGCTTTTTTATCTTGATGGAAATCAGTTAGGCTTACTGCTTTTTCTATAATTCCACTTTTATAAAGTGCAGTCATAAATTTCTGGGAAAGTTCACATTTAGAGCCAAATTTGCTTATTGGTGTCGTAAGAGCCTCTTTTGTCTGAGTGTCGAAAGACGGGTTCACTACCAGACATTTCACAATAATAAAGAGATTATCTACAATATGCTGTGGTTTCACGGTTTTCTTTTTACTCTCCGCCATTTCAGCTAGACTCTTTGAAATCTGATTTTTAATATAATCTACATGTTTACCACCACGAACTGTATTAATACCATTCACGAAAGATACTTGTTCAAATTGCGCAGATGCCGATGGAGCCGCGATAACTTCCCAACGTTCACCGCACGATTCATATACACGTGTGGTTTCATTCTTATCACCAAGAAAGAGATCCGCATATTTTTCAAAACTCTTGATCTCCAATTTCTTATCATTGAAATATACGGCTACGGATGCATCACTTGTTGCACAAGCATCAAGGGCACGTTTGTGAAAAAGCTCATAAATGTCATCAGTGAGTCCATTTAGTCCAAATCGCTTATAATCAGGTAGAAAACGAATCTTGGTATAAGGCACTTTAGAATACGCTTTCACCGATGGCTTACCAACCGTTTTCATGTTATCTTTCCAAGTCTGAGTAAATATCTTTTTGCGGCGATGGTCTACAGTTTCAACCGTAAACTCGAGACTGAAAATGTTTGTTAACTTTGAGCCATAACCATTTAAACCACCTACTAATTTTTCAACTTCCTTTTCAGTATAATTTGTAGATGTCAATAATTCGCCAAAAATCATTTGTGGAATATAAATACCTCCTTGTTCAGGTAATGTATCTATATCAACACCATCACCATCATTTTCAATTTCAATATAACCAGTCTTGCGGTCTATATTAAATTTAATGTTCTTAACATGGCGAATATTCTCTAATTCTCCTTTAAGTTGCTCTTGTTTTAATCTAGTTACTTGATCTAAAGCATTTACAACAATTTCATCATATATTTTATATAATCCAGGAACATATGTAATATTTTTCTTTACCATTCTATTCAGTGTCTCATCATATATATATGTTTCATATGATGTTACTTCTATACTTCCAATATATGTGCCCGGTAATTCATATATATGATCTCGTAATTGATGTTTTTTATATTTTTTATCCATAATAAATTTTAACAACTTATTTTAACTATATTAATCATAGCTTTATACCATTTCATTTTTTATTTAAATTTTCATATAAAGAATATTCACTTATATAATATAATATGACTACAAAGATATGTTTAAAATGTAAAGAAAACAAAAATTTATCGGAATATCATAAAATAAACAAATGACATCTATACAATCACGAATAACTGATATATATTTATCATCTACTTTTTTAGAAGATTCCGATCCCCATAAATATGCTAAAAGATGGGCTTCTAATATGTATAGTCGTATAAATCGTAAAATATTAGTTAAATTTAGTACACAAATTAATAGATTACCGTATTTATTTTATTTCATTAAGAATTTTATTGCATCTTTTTACGAAAATGGTATTTCTCCTAATGATATTAAACAGAAATACTTATATCGTGGTATTACTAATAAAAAATTAAAATATTTAGACAAAAATTTTATATCATTTACTAAAGATGTAGACATAGCTAAAAAATTTGCCACAGTAAATGATAAACTTGGTATTGTAATTAAATTAAAAGTGAATAGTCTTAGCAATAATTATAAATTGTATTCAATTGATGAATCTTTAGATTCAATGTATAATGAATCTGAAATATTATTATTACCAGGTAAATTAGAAATTATTTCACAATCAAAAGAAAATAATGAAATATTAGTTACATATAAAGAAAATAGTGATTTAATTAAAAAGTATGTAATGGCAAATAATCCTATATTACCTGAAAAAGACGATGATACAACAAGTAGTAGTAGTGGCGGAGCCATTAAAAATATTAAAAGTAATAATAAAAATAATAATAAAAGTAATAAAAGTAGTCTAAAAATTATTGATTATGATCTACGTGATAAATATGTGGTATTTTGGAGATGGGTTGATGGTAGAAAATGTGAAGTTATAGATTATATAAAATTTCCAAAAAGAGGTGAAGAAAAAATAAAAGAAACTTTTAAGAAATTTTTAGCTATTGAACGTAGTTATTTAGATATGACAGATTTTATACCAGAAGTTGACGATTTACGTAATAAACTTAATGATAATTGTGATGATAATCGTGATGATAGTGAAAATAACTGTGATGATAATGATAGTTATAATACATTAATTAAAATGTCAAGTTATGATGTTATACCTGCTTTATATGATAATAAAAATAAAGAAGTATTAACAATACATTTTAATATGCCATCTGGTTTATTTTACGATACATTTAAAAAAAATCCAAAAGAAGTTGTAGATACTATAATTACATGTTTTGCAAAAATGTCTTATCTTACTGATTAATAAAATAATAATAATATAATAAGATATTGCATTTTTATTTATTATGTTTTACACGGATTCCCATAATGGTCAGACCAGACCATACTTCGGCGGCGATCTCTTCGACAGTTTTTCCTTCGATATCAATACATATAATAGGTGTATAATTTGCCGCTGCAACCATGTAAGCCTTTTCATGTAATTCATGGAGTTGAATAAGATAATCTAGCGGAATAGTGGATTCGCAATCCCTTCCCCGTCTACGAATACGTTCAGCACATTTTACCGGATTGGAACGTAAATATATGTATCCTTTCGGACTCCAGAGTTGCATGGTTTTATCGTACATTTCATTCAGAATTTGAAATTCACTTTCGGATATTTTCTTATTTACCAGAGATGCTTGAGTAAATACTTCTTTTTGAAAAAAAGGTGAGCGTTCTATAATAATATTTACATGACGTTTCGGTTGAATCCAACATCTATCGAGCCAGACTCGAGTTTGAAATTCAAATGTTCCGGCGTCATCTTCATACATTCTTTTAAGAAAAGGAGTCCATTTCTCGATAGGTTCGAGATCAATTGGAACATTATAGTTATTATGCAAATATTCCAAGAGAGTACTTTTTCCCGAACCTATTGAACCATCAATAGTAAATACATATCCATTGAATATACCCTGTCTATTCATATATGAGATAGAACGTTTCTTATCTATACTTTAAAAATAAATCAATTTTTAAGTGCTTTATATCTTTAATTTTCCGTTATGTGTTATATACTAATTAAATACAGCAAATTTCTTCATTTTCATCATTTTCTCTAATTTAGTAACGGTGATCGCTTCATGTTTCTTTAAACTTATTAGTAAACAATGTAAGTTATCGTTAATAATATTTAATAATTTTTGCATAGTATCTTTGGAAATCTTTACGTTATTACGTTTAATAATATCCTTTACTTGTGTTTTTATTGAGCTATCATATAAATGTTTTGCGCCCCCGGCTGCGTTGCCACCGCCGGACATGCCGAGTTGTGAATCTATTCCCGCTCTTTGTACACCGGAATTAAAGTCAACTGTTTCGGTATTTGCACCGGTATTGTAATTTCCCTCAGTATATCTCGAATTTTCGTAGCCGTAATAATCCGATGGCATTGATCCACCTTTCTTTTTATTACTTTTACTGCATGAAGTTTCAATGTAATTATGTAAATTATGAATTATTGCATTATTGATTTCATTATTGTTTATAAGTCCCATAACAGATGCAATAGATGCGACATTAAAAGCGAGTGCATGTATGTGTTTTTCCAACATACTGTTAAGCATTTTTAGTTCTTTAGAGTCTTCACATTTATATGTTATATTGTTGTCTTTTAAAAATGTTGCCATTATATCTCTATTAGTAATTTATGAAATTTTTATACCTGTAAATTTTTAAAGGTATAAAAAAGTATAAACAGTTAGTAGATATATAAATAAGATGAGCCATTTAAACCAAAACTTTGCAACAATAAACACGGGATATTCTGGTTTATTAGATAATAGCAGTCAATTAAATGGTAGAATTGATATCATAACCCCGGCTCCTAAATTAGATATTGAAAGCTATAGAACACGTCCAACTAATAATGATGATTACAAACGTGAGGCAATTCAAGGACAAATAGCTTCAAATCAACTTACAGATCTCTTCTTTTCTACACAAAATATTGAAGCTTTACAACAAGGAATTCGTTATAAAGTATATGTAGAATCAAACAAAAGATATACAATCGGAAGACAAAGTGACCAAGAACTTAAAATAATAATGAGAGCAATTTATTTACAATATGGTCGTAACTTAGATACAGATTGCATTGGTCAAGTTAGAGAACTAAATCAAAAAGTATTAGAAAGTGCTGTACCGGAAATATTAAGTAATTTATATCAATATGAAACATATAGACGTGATGCAAGTACATTACCTATGCCAATAGATAGAGCACCATTATTAAGCACTAAAGGAACAAAGACACTTGAACTTAAAACATTTATTTAGATTGTGAAAGTTTTGTTTTCTTAAAGTAAAGCAGAGAGATGTCAGCATCAAGTTCAACAATATCAACACCGGCATCTTCAGTAGATCCGAATGATCCTATTGCAAGTGTAAAGGCGTCATACCCAACAATTAATATGACCGATAATGACGCTAAAAAATTTATTTCTCAACGTGCTAATTGGTTTAAAACATCGATTGCTATTTGCTGCATATATGGTTTCTTTGCGTTAGTATTATTATTATTAGCAATATTTAGTCCACAAGGAAAACTTATATTATCCGGTCCTTTAATGCCATTTACTGTTACTTTAATTGGTGGAATCTTATTTATCGTCTTATTACTTATAATACAGGTTACATCATTTAAACCATCTATTACTGATGCAAATGTATATGACGGTGATATTTGCCCAGATTATTGGACTCTTAAAAAATTAAGTGATACAGATTTAAATAATTTAGGCACATATGGTGTTGATCAAAAAAATAAATATTTAATGGGCTATAAATGTGTGCCAAATAAAGATGTATATGCAAATGATGATACTAAGAATGCATCAGCAACTGGTGCCACAAATGTAGTATCAAATGCTACAAATGCGAATGTATATGGACAATATAAAGATAGTAATAACAGATATTATGTAAATAATCCGACTAATCTAAGCAAAACTAAAAGTCCAGTTACTACTTATTTATATACAAACTTTGCCAAATTAAATGATGGTGGAACAAATCTTACTTCCGCTGACTATACATCAACTGATTCATCTAATGGAGATCAAGTAAAAAATGGTGACACAGGCGCAAAATTATATTGTGATGTAGTATATCCAAATTTATTAGCTATGCAAGATCAAGTAAATTTCCCAAATGCACCAAACTCATTAAGATGTGCATACGCTAAACAATGCGGTATTCCATGGACTGGTGTATGTCCAAATTTACCTACAGATAATTTATAAATATTTTTGTGTAATAAATATATTCAAATAATTTTGCACAAAAAATGAATTTAAGAATTTGTTTATTTTTAAGTATAAGTTTAAATATAAGTATACTATGCGAGTTTTAAAACGGGATAATACATATGAAGATGTTTCTTTGGATAAGGTACAGAAGCGTATTGCCGGACAATGTGAAGGTCTAAATGTAGATATTATTGAAATCGCTCAAAAGGTTTGTTCTCGTATTCATGATGGTGTAAAAACTAGCACTCTTGATGATGAAGCTGCCCGTCTTTGTGCACAGCTTATTACTAAACATCCTGACTATGGTGTTGTAGCGGCACGTATTGCTATTAGTAACCATCAAAAGAAGACATCTCCGTCTTTCAGTGAAACAATTAATATGCTTTATACAGTAACTGATATCCATGGTAACAAGAATCCTCTAATATCAGATGAACTTTGGAATATTGTACAAATTCATAAAGATAAGCTAAATTCAATTATTAACTATGATCGTGATTATAACTATGATTATTTCGGATTTAAAACACTTGAGCGGTCATATCTTCTTAAAGTAAATGGGAAAATTGTAGAACGTCCACAACATATGATTATGCGTGTTGCTCTAGGAATTCATGGGTGGGATCTTAAAGAAGCTATTGAAACCTATGAACTCATGAGCACTCGTTATTTTACCCATGCAACTCCTACTTTATTTAATGCTGGTACGCCACGATCACAACTTGCATCATGCTATCTCATGGGTATGGATGACTCTATTACAGGAATGTATAAGACTCTTGGAGATTGTGCACAAATCAGCAAATATGCGGGGGGTATCGGTATTCATATCCATGATATTCGCCCAACAGGTAGCTACATCCGTGGAACAAATGGCTATAGTACAGGCATCGTTCCTATGCTTCGTGTATATAATGCAGCCGGGCGTCATGTAAATCAATGTTTCCGTGGTGATACAATTATATACACGAAGACTGGTTATAAAAATATTGAGTCAATTGAAATTGGTGATAATGTCATTACAATAGACAATACAGTAAAACCAGTACTTGGTATTACTAGAAAAGAAGTTGATGAGGAACTCTATGTAATTTCGTGTAAATGGACACAACTCAATGAATCTCGTGAAGGGGTGTATGTTACAGGAGAACATCAAATATTTACTCTTGACGAAAATGATAATATAATTGAAGTATCGGCTTGTGAACTCACTACAGAAAATTATGTCGGATATCCAATTGCTCTAGGTCCAACCTCATATGTTAAATTACTTCATGATATGTATTGGGTGAAGATTGATAAGATCGATAAAAAACATTATAAAGGATTTGTCTATGACTTGAATATTCAAGATAATCATAATTATCTCACAAATATGGGTATAGTACATAATTCTGGTAAACGTAATGGAAGTATTGCCGTATATTTAGAACCTTGGCATTCAGATATTGAAGCATTCTTAGATCTACGTAAAAATAGTGGAAATCACGAAGAACGTTGCCATGATCTCTTTACTGCTATGTGGGTCCCAGATCTTTTTATGAAACGCGTAGATGCCAATCAAGAATGGTCACTTATGTGCCCAGATGAATGCCCAGGATTATCAACTACATATGGTGATGAATTTGAAGCTCTTTATACTAAATATGAAGCTGAAGGTAAATATAAAAAGAAGGTGAAAGCACAAACACTTTTCTACTCCATTATGCGGTCTCAAATCGAGACAGGTACACCTTATATGGTTTATAAAGATTCAGCGAATAAAAAGAGTAATCAGATGAATATTGGCACTATAAAGTCAAGTAACCTCTGCGTTGCACCAGAAACTATGATATTAACAGATAATGGTTATAAAAATATTAAAGATATTGCCGGTAATGAAGTAAATGTATGGAATGGCAGTGAATTCAGTAAGGTTACTGTTGTGCAAACCGGCAAAATGCAAAAACTTCTTACTATTGAATTTAGTAATGGAACAAGTCTACGTTGTACTCCTTATCATAAATTCTATATTGAAACTGGTAGCTGTCCCTCTCAAAAATCTGTATCAAAAACTATTGAAGCTAAAGATCTTAAAGAAAATATGAAACTTATTCGTTGTTTATTTCCTACACTAAAATCTGGAACAGAAACTATGAAATATCCATATACACATGGGTTGTTCTGTGCAGAAGGTACTTATACATATAATATAAATACACCTATTCAACAATGTAAATGTAAAAAAATGGATAATACAGATTTCTGCCGTCATCATGTAAATAGTATTAAGAAATATGATAGCGAAACTAAATGTTGTGCTGAAACTGGTGAACATAAACCATTATTGTATCTTTATGGTGAAAAACGCAAATTAATTGATAATATTGAATGTGAATCTGTACACGCTGAAACTGAATCAAATACTAATAGAATTACGGCATGTTTGCCAAAAGATATAGAACCTAAATATTATGTACCTATAAATTCGACTATTGAAACTAAAATTAAATGGCTAGAAGGATATGCTGACGGAGATGGATGTGTTATTAAACTCGATGGAATTAAAAATATACAAATTGGTTCAATTAATCTTGAATTTTTACAAAAGGTACTTTATATGCTACAAACTATGGGAATAAATGCAAAAATTGCTCTAGCTCGTGAAAAATGTAAGAAAATGATGCCAGATCACCGAGGAGATTATAAAGAGTATGAATGTCAAAACATGTATCGTATATCTATTGATGCTAAAAGTGTACTTCATTTGAAATCAATGGGTTTCTTTCCTAAACGTCTTGATATTGAGAATTGTCGTGCACCTCATCATATGACAAATGCTTTTATTAAAGTGAAATCAGTTATTGATAATAATGATTATGATGATACATATTGTTTCAATGAACCTATTAAACATGCTGGTATATTTAATGGTGTAATAACTGGTAATTGTAGCGAAATTACATTATTTTCTGACACGAAAGAGACTGCCGTGTGTAACCTAGCAAGTATTGGGTTACCAACGTATGTGAAATATACTAAAGATATTGAAAAAGGTGATGGTATAGATAATGTAATCCCATATTATGATTTTAAAGAACTTCATCGGGTAGCTCAAGTTATTACCCGTAATCTAAATAAAGTAATTGATCGTACATTCTACCCTACACCGGAAACTCGTCTAAGTAATCTACGTCACCGCCCGATTGGTATTGGTGTGCAAGGACTGGCAAATACATATGTACTTATGCGTATGCCCTTTGAAAGTGCAGAGGCAGCTGATCTCAATCGTAAAATATTTGCTACAATTTATCATGCGGCACTTACTGCATCTGTGGCAATTTCTCGCCGTCGCAGTGAATATCGTGAAGAATTAAATGATAGTAATACAAGTCAAGACCGTAAAGAATTCTTGGTAAATTATTTGAATATGATTCCAGAAGAAGAACTGCTTGTTGGTCAATACAGTGGTACTTATTCTAGTTTCATGGGTTCACCTGCTTCATTGGGACAGCTTCAATATGACCTATGGGGTGTGACAGAACCTGAAACAGTAGATGGTCTTCTTGATTGGGCGGCACTCAAAGAAGACATAGCAAAATATGGGCTTCGCAATAGTACTTTACTTGCTCCAATGCCCACAGCAACTACAAGCCAAATTCTAGGATTCAATGAATCATTTGAGGCTTTTACTTCAAATATATATCAACGTCAAACATTAGCTGGAGAATTTACTATCATAAATCGTCATCTTATTGATGATCTTCTTAAACTTGGACTATGGAATACTGAAATGAAAGATAAAATTCTCGCCGCAGGTGGCAGTGTACAAGGTATTCCGGAAATTCCTGAGCATATTCGTCTGCTCTACAAAACAGTTTGGGAAATTAAACAAAAAATTGTAATTGATCAATCTGCAGAACGTGGTCCATATGTATGTCAATCACAGAGTCTAAATATTCACCTCGAAGACCCAGACTTTGCCAAAATGACAAACGTACATTTCTATGGATGGAAAAAGGGTCTGAAGACAGGAATGTATTATCTTCGTTCACGTCCCAAGGCAAAAATCACAGCATTTACGTTAGACCCTACAAAACAAAATCAAAATACGGGAAATGCATCAACTTCAACAAAGCAGCAGCCATCTGAAGAAGAAATTATGGCATGTCGCCGTGATAATCCCGAAGGATGCGTTATGTGTTCTGGATAGTTATACTTATATTACTTATCTTTAAAAATTATATTGTTATTTTTTTTATAATTAATTTTATAAATTTTTTTATAATTTATTTTGTAATTTCATAAACTTCAAAGGTGTTGTCTTAATAAAATATACCATAGTAAATAAAGTCTCATCTTTATACAAGGGACGTAATGTCATTATTAAATAAAAATAACAATAATATTACACATGATTTACCTTTTGTGTTTATAATTGACATAGATGGTACAATGGTCGGAAATGTAGAGTTTCAAGTGCAACAATACAGTTTACACAATTCATTGAAAAAACATGGTTTTAAGCCAAATAAACAACATGATATACCACCTGCATTTCATCCAAATTCAAAACTTATTCGACCAGGTTTCGGTCATTTTATTAAAAGTCTCTACAAATATTATAATGAAAACATATATTTCTTTATATACACTGCAAGTGAAAATAGTTGGGCAAATACAGAAATTGCCTGGATAGAGAAGACTCATGGTATTAAATTTCAACGTCCTATATTTACTCGTAAGGATTGCATAGTAGATTCTTCAGGACAATACCGTAAAACAATAGGTCGTATATTTCCACGCATTTTGCGTATTATTTGCAAAAATAAGAAATTATCAAATCAAGATAAACATTATATTTTAGAAAACAATCTTTTAATGATTGATAATAACGCAGTGTATACAGATAGAAGTGATAAATTACTCCTATGCCCTGATTATAATTACGCAGTATTTGAAAATCTATTACATGGAATACCGGCAGCGTCTCGCAATCATCCTGAAATACAAAAATTAATATTTAGTCTAGTAAATCAGGGTCTCTTATGTAGTTTATCTGACCCAAATGATGACAGTATGAGAGTCTTAGCGAAACAATATTCATGGCTTTCGGCGAAATGTAAGGCATTAGTAGATATTAATGCATCTTTTGAATATGATGAATTCTGGAAACACCTGCGTCGTCTTATAGTCGAGAATGGTCTGAGAACATTTAATCGATCAGTTGTACAACAATTAAATACAGCTGTATGGAAAAGACACAAAAAAGAGAAAATTAAACAGAACGGAGGAGTCATGTGATATAAAGATTACTTATTTATTTTTATAAAATTATAAAAATTATAAAAATCTATCTAAGGATAAGTTATTATATACTTATGGTTTATAGATAAGAATACAGTATGATTATTATAAGTTTTGACATAGGTGTAAAAAATCTTGCCGTATGTGTATTATCTATTGATGAATCAATAAATGTACTTGTATGGAAAGTTATTTCACTTGCCGCAGAGAAAGAGAAAATACCTATTATGAATGAACTTACTGGGCGGCTTTTTTTAGCACTTGATGAACTTGTAACTGATATTGGTGAAGGTGTAACAATAGATTATGTTATACTTGAAAATCAGCCATCAAATTTAAATGGAGCTATGAAGAGTCTTCAAATGATGATTTATTCTTATTTCCAATTACGTAAACACTGGGAAGGTCTGGCAAAACAGGTTTATTTAGTATCTGCTTCGGAAAAATTAAAAGGACATGATAGTGCTGTAGCAACAATAGACATGGCAAAATATACAGATTCTATTGTTGCACCAAATGCAGATGGTAGTAAAAAAACGAGTCGACAAAAGAAAAGTAAGAATTATCAAGTGAATAAAAAACTTAGCATTGAAATTACTAAATTTTATTTACGAGAAAATCCAGAACTTTTGTCTTTATTTTGTAGCTACAAAAAAGCCGATGACATGGGCGATACTTTTCTCCAAGCGGTTAGTTGGCTTCGAAAACATGGCTATACGGATATAGAGACTATGACAATTAGTAATAAGATAGCAGAAACTGGAAAGACTTTAGAGGTTACTGGCGCGTAAAAAGGCATTTAAAAGAACTGTCAATTAGTAATAATATAGATGCAGCGTTCAATATATGTAAATGACGCAAGTGAAGATGTAATTGAAGTTGGTGGGGGTATGCCTACATTTAAAATCCCCCAAAGAACTGGCATGAATGGCGGCATGGGTATGGGCGGGAGTATGAGACCAATTACACCAGTGGTCGGTGCAACTGGTCCATCACTTGGTAGTGATATGTTAATTAATCGTAGAAAGGTATCTGGTGATGTATTATCTATGTCCGGTTCTGGTAGTCAAAGTCCATCTGAATATTCAGAAACAGATAGTGAATCTCGTAGCGGTGGAGGAGGCGGCGGCGGTGGTGGTGGATACCAAATGCCGTCTCGTCCGGCGGGTCCATCCGGTCCGACATATTCTGCACCACAACAATCTCGTTCACATTCAAATGATGATGACGATGATGAAAGTGAATATTCAGGTGATGGCAATGGCAGTAATGCCCAGGATAATATGCAAAGACGCTTTCAAGCTGAACGTAATCGTATCGAACAAGAATTACAAGAGAAAAAGGAAATCCTGTACCAAATGGATCGTCTTGAAACAAAGGGTTACCGTTTACCTCGTAAATTTACAATGCAATCAGATATTGAAGAAATGAGAGCGGAATACGAAAGAATTAAACGTGAAAAAGAAATAGATGCAAGTATTCGCTTTCAACGTAAAATGATGATGGCACTCGTAACCGGTGTAGAATTTGTAAACACACGTTTCGATCCATTTGATGTTAAATTAGATGGTTGGTCTGAACAAGTGCATGAAAATATTAATGATTATGATGATATATTTGAAGAATTACATGATAAATATAAATCAACCGGTAAAAAGATGGCACCTGAATTACGACTTTTCATGAGTCTTTCAGGTAGTGCATTCATGTTCCATTTAACTAATAGTATGTTTAAACAATCTAAATTACCCGATGTTGAAGAAGTCATTCGTTCTGATCCGAATCTTATGAAACAATTCCAAGAAGCTGCTATGCGGTCACAACGTAGTGGTGGAATGATGGGAAATCCTGCGGCGGCTACAACTATTCATGAAAGCACCCGTCAAGCAGCTACAGCACATGCTGCAGCAAGTGTACATCAACAACAGCAAATACCTCAAACCAATCAACCATCTCGCATGGGTGGTGGTGGAGGATTAGGCGGCGGATTATTTAGCATGGTAGGCTCTCTGTTAAGTGGTCCAACTATTATGCAACAATCAAGTGCACCAACAAAAGTATCACAAATAGATGATGATATTGATAACATCATTGACAATATAAACTCGGAAATTAATTTAAAACCACAACCAGCCTCGCAAAATATGTCGAGCCGCATTGAAACCATGTCAGTCACTGATGATGAACTTACATCTATTATTGAAGATACAAGTGATTTAAATGGAATCTTAATAAATAGCGGAGGTGCAGGTGGCAAAGCAGCACGTCGTGGTCCCAAAAAGGCACCAGCTGCGGGTGGCGCACGTACTCTAACAATTTAATTATTTAATTAATATGTAAAAATAATATGTAAAAATAAAATTATAAACTCTTAATTATTTTTATTTACTTCTTTAAGCTTTTGAATTTCTTGAAGCTCTTTGGTAAACTTTTAACGGCGCCTGGGATTCTTTGGATAGATTTTACTGGATTAACTACCGCTTCTTTAACTAAGCTGCTATCCTTGTTTACAATGTCAATCATACCTGATGCAGCACCTACGGTTACTGCAGCAAGTAATAATAATATTTGTACTATGAAGATTAATGCGAATAATATGACTTCGATTAAAGACCATAAGTATAATATTTGACGACGAGCATCTTCACTGCATTTGCATTTCTCTTTCATTAAATAGCGAGTGTATATAAGGCTGTATACGAAGAATATAACAGTTAATATAACAAATGCTAAGTTGGCAAGGAAATATACACCTGCTGCAGATTTACCTAAATTCTTGATTGCCCATGATACTGGTAATAAAAACATTAAGAAAATGTATACAACGGCGAAAATGCAGTAACCTTTAATGTATTTACGGTATGGGTGTACTGAGCAGTCGCAACCGATCTTTTCTAATTTATCAATGTAAGTGTATGTTAATGCTAAAAGGAATATACCAATTATTCCTATAATAGCAGATAAAGCATATGTTAAATCCATTTTGTTAGTTCTATATCAATAGATGGAAAATTTTATTTCAAAGACCAAAAATATATTTAGGAATAGAGAAATTTAGATAAATTGTTCAACTATTATCTATCTTTTGGTTCTACGTACTTCATTTGTAGAAAATCAAATACATCTTTTTCCGTTTTAAATATTGGTGGTTTCGGTAATGTCTTAGCAGCGTCACCGGTTTCCTTCACTTTTAGTCCATGTTCGCTTAAAGTATAACCAAGACTCAACGCTTTCTTTCGCATTTCAATATTGAACTTTTGTGATCCAGTGAAATAAAGCACAGATGTTATAAATTCATCTTCAGGAGTTAAGAGAATATCTAAACGCCGGTGTTTTACCTCTCCGGATTTTAATTGTACAACTGCCATACATTTATGGGGACCAAGCGCTAATATATCAGTTATGTATCCAGATTTTTTAAGTTCATTTATTATCTCGGTAAGATCTTCTGATGCGATATCTTTTTCTGAAATAAGAACATCGATATCTCCACTATCTTTTAACTCGCGACGATAGCTACCAACTACAATAGCATCCTTTAGTTTTGATAAAATAAGCTTCTCATGTTTCTTCATTTCACTGCGTGGTATGCGTTCCTGTAGCTCTTCATAATATTTCAAACCAATCTTCTGCTGAGCATTTAATAATTTCGAATTAGATTTACTTTTTTCCCGTAAGTCAGCAATAGAAGTAACTTTATCTTTATTTATAAGGTTACGTGCTTTAACCACACCGACACCATGTATTTTTAGTAACTGATCATAAAGACTCATATTCACAGCGTCTTCTTTTTTAATTTCTTCGGCTGCCTCCAATTTACCAGTATCTAATATCTCACGTATTTTTTGTTCAATACCACTACCGATACCATTAATATCCTTCAAATCATCATAAGTATGAATCGGACCATCATGCACCTTTAATTGTTTGATTACTTTATCATACGCCAAGGCACGAAATCTTTCATTATCATTTCTAGCTTTACGCATCATGACATCTAATTCTTCAATTATCTTTGGTTTATAATCAGTAGTTGGAGTCGTAGTGGTAGTCATAGTAGTAGACGTAGAAGTTGTAGCACTCGTATTGGTACTCATATTCAGAAACCTTTCTTTACCTTGTAAACAGATTTCATTTTTCCTTGCAAAACCTCATTTATGTCGTACAATTTAAAACGACTTGATGGTTTTATATTTTCAGCATGTGGTAACCATTTTTTTACTAATTCTATAAAATGATCATCATTTTCTGTTTTGGTGAAATTAACTAATATTATTATTTGATCTAATAAAGCATCTATTTTCTTTAACGCAGCTGTAACAACATTTGCATCTGAAACATGTTTACTGAGTTCAGTATTGCAATCATCTACAATTTCCCGTATGAGTGAATCAATAGTATACGTTGATATTATTTCTCTTTGATATAATAATATCCATATCTGTATACTAGCAACTGCACGTTTTTTCCATTTAACAAAATCACAAAACTCATCATAATCTTCATTCTCTGGCAATATATCATCCCTTGGTATCCATGACCTATTTACATAATAATTATCCCATATAATTTTCCATTTTGACATAAGAACATGTGTATCAAATAATTTAAGAACTTCAAAATAAACTAAACGAAACTCAGGTGCTCTTTGCATAAGATCCCATATTATTTCTATATACAGTTTGCTATAATCTTCCCGTAATATATTTTTTATACTTTTAATAATAACATTTTTATTATTATATGTCAATTTATTCATTAATGACAAAAACTCCTTACGTGTAATATGTTCTATAGAGAGCTCTTTTGTACCTATGCGAGGTCTCTCCGCTCTTTCTACCGGTTTATGTTCTACTGGTGGTCCTCCAATACGTTTCTTTAACCATTTAGATGGAGGGGCTTTATCCGATTCGGTAAAACATTTATATGTGTCTACTAAATATTTAACTTTCTTTTCAAATTGGTCTGATTTATTTACACTAAAATTTAATATATCTTCCCAACTTATATTGACCGATTCGGTGGGTCCTTCGAGTCCTTCGAGTCCTTCCGTATCCGTCATATAAACTAATAATTAGCTTATTTTTAGTAATCAAAATAAGCCTTATATCTATACGCATTTTTACAGTTATTTAGTTTTAGTTATTTAGTTATTTAGTTATTTAGTATTAAAGAAATAGTTTTATTGTAATATAATTGAAAAAACAAAAATGCTAGAAGAATTGGAAGTCTTAGAGAATTATTATAAAGATTTTTCTGTATACAAAACAGTTTTCATTTGTGGTACAGAGAACTATGATCAAATATATAATGATTTAGTAAATTTAGATCATAATATATTAAAAATTAAATTAGGCACAGATGGTGCAGAACAAGTCAATGGTGAAATAACATATATTCCGGATCTTGAAAATTTTGCCACTTCTCATCAGCGTATTCTATTAACCGATATAGAATATTGGAAAGAAAATAAAGATGTCTTACAGAAATATGTTATGCCTTATCAAAACTTATTGGTTTTATATGACATAAGTGATTATCAAAAAATACAAATACAAAATTGGCTAAAAATATTTTATTTAAATAATCCAACAATCAATGTAACAGAACCTATGATATTAGATCTCGATGATTATTAATTATAGCGATTTCTTTTTCTAAAGATACTTATAGAACTCTCTATTTTAATATGGCATTCACCTCTGCAATGAAAAATAGAATGATGATTGCCCTTGTTATATTACTTATTGCTGTTGTATTAGGTTTATTCTTCTACAAGGTTAAACCTGGTTATGAAAACTTTGCCGGTAATTCTAATAATGGTACATTAACATATTATTATAGCCCACAATGCGGATATTGCCAAGAATTCAGCCCAGTATGGGACGCTGATGCATCTGATCCAAGTGGTTTACAATACGCATTAAATCAAGCTGGACTTAATGTTAAACTTAATAAAGTAGACATTACCAATCCAAATAATGCCCAAGATGTAAATAGCAAGGATATTAAAGGTGTACCTACATTAATCTACACAACATCTGCAGGTAAAGATAAAGAATACCAAGATACCCGTACTCCAGCAAATATTGCAACTTTCATTAAGAATAATTCATCATAAAATAAAAGTCTTTTATAAAACTCCTTTAGATTTAAAATAATTATAAGTATCTTCGTAACCGTATTCAATACATTTATCAATAGCAGCTTCTGAGATACTGCTAGTTAATTTATTATCAATGATATTTAATGGTATCATTGATATATCATAGTTTGTCATATATATATAATAAGGATATTCCTTAAAAACAATATTAATTAATGTATTATTTTTGCAAAACACACCAATAACAGTGGTTATATAATATAACAGATTATCATGTATTAACTTTTTATCTATATTTATACTATAACCAATTTGTAATATTAATATATTTTCCTTTGGTACACTTGGTTCAAATACCAAAGGTACGGTATTACATGCAACACCACCATCTATATAATAGTCGTTACCAATTTTAACCGGTGCTATAACTAATGGTAGGGCTACTGATGCATGTAATGCTTCTTTAACAAGTACATTCGGTGTTTTATCTACACAAAAATGCGTAGCCTCCATTGTTTCCATATGTGTAGCAATAATTATTAAGTTTTTCCCGGTTTTCTTAGATAAATCCATAAATGTAAGTTTATCTAGATATTTTTCAATACGAGAAGTATAAATAGTCGGATCAATAAATCCCTTATCATTTATTAATTTACTGAAAGATTCGTATATATCTAGTTCTAATGGGGATGTTTTTATAATATGTTCTATTTCATCGAGTGGAACATCTAAAGCAAATAATGTAGCAAATAGTGCACCAGCAGAATATCCTGCATAATTTATTATAGATTTATCAAAACCCTCCTGTTTAAGTAATCTAATTGCACCAAGATATACAATCGCTGAATTACCACCACCACTAAATGCTACATGAGTAAAATGCGGTTTCAGTTTTTGTTTTGTTTCTACTTTCGGTGTTATTGCCTTCATTCTTATCGATACACTATATAGAATTTATGTCGGGACCTCCGCAAATAAATTTAAATGAATTATATTCAATACAAGATCAAAAAAAGAAAAATAGAAGTATATGTTTTAATCATATACTTGAATTATGTCACAGACGTATTCGCACTGTTACTACATATGGTGGTTTAAATACATTTTATGAAGTACCAGGTTTTGTTGTAGGATATCCTTTATATAATATTAAAGATTGTATGGAATATGTGGTAAATGCTCTTAGAAAAAATGGATTCTTAGTGCAAATCTTACCACCACCACATCTGTATGTTATATATATATCTTGGGATAAAACCGAAGTAAAAACTATAAAAGGACCTGCTGCGGCAGGAGGTAATGATAATGGTTCGTCGGGATCTGGAGGACCTGGATCATTCTTCGATGGATTTAGACCAAAGGTCATTACACATCAAAATAAAGGATCCGGACCTTTACGTTTATTTTGATATACTTTAATATACTTTAATATACTTTAATATACTTTAATATACTTTAATCAACATCATATTGTGTACGAGAATGGTATTCTTGTAAATATGGATTTACCATGCGCATGGTTTCTTTCATACCATACACCATTGCCGCTTTGAATATTTGATCACATAGTAATATTATTAATACACCGATTAATATAAATAATACTATATCTAATATATAATCTATTTTCTTGATATTATCGCTTTTTTCTACTGTAACTGGTGTACTCGTAGCAATAGATGTAGATGATGCGACTACTGTTGTTCCGGTGCCATCGGTATTTTGTCTATTGCTTGGGTATGGTTGTTCTTGTGTGGGTAAAAGAGTTTGTTTAGATTGTTCTGTAGGAATACCAAGTTGTTGGTTGTCGTATTTTTTCATAGCATTCGATAATGGAGTGTCTACGTTTGGTGTTGGATTCGCATTTGCTACTGATGTTTGGTCAATACTCTTTTGGTAACTTGCCTGGGTATCCTTGACATTTACTGTTTTGTTTGTAGCTACATTTGAAGTCTTTAAATATTGTTCTAAATCATCATCATAGTATCCACCTACTTTATTCATATCGTATACTCTAGCTGCTGGAACGGCTGCCGGATAATTAGGGCTTTCTTGGTTTAAAGATACATTCATCGCTTCGGAATATGCCTCTTTTGCTGCATCAGATATAGGGATCTCGTATATAGGAGCTTGTAAAGGACTGCATTGTTGGGTCTGTGGGTTTCCATTTTGGGAGGGGGAGGGGGAGTTAGGGTTGGGAGTTTGTAGAGAAGTTGGACCAGTTTGCATTTGACCATTTGGTGGTTGAACATAAACTGGAGCTGTATTGCCCGGTGTATTTGTATTAGAAGGAATATTATTGGCAAAATTTTCACTGGTATTTATCGGTGCTTTCGGGCATATTTTATAATTATCACAATAATATTTATAATCTAAACCTTGTGATGCATAAGGAGTATTGGTATCAAAATAACCACCCGCCTGATCTCTATTAGATTGAGCATTATTGCCAGAGTTATTAAAACCTCCGACAAAATCTTCCCTAGTATATTGATTATTTGCTGCGGCATATTCTTGTGGTTTTACAAAATTATTGTATGCATCTACATCTTCAGCCGTGCCAGATGGGCATTGCTGTTGGGATTGTTGTTGTGCTAATGGTTTCATGCTCATATTCATATTTCTGTATCCTTGTTGCTGTTGTGGCTGTTGTTGTAGTTGTTGCATTGGCTGTTGCTGCTGTTGCATTTGTGCTTGTGGTGGTAATGTACCGGCGCAGGTACGTTTCTTTTTACCCGCTGCCGGATCAAAGGCGGGTATATTATAAGCTTCTTGTAGTGTACAATACATTACTATTTTACAATATTTTCTTTTTAACAAGTAGCGTTTGACAATGAATTACATATCTTCTGTATTTAATGGTTTATTAGTAGGTATACTCGCTGCGATATGTATTATATATATTTTTCAAATTAAGACACCATATCCATTATGGGCGCTTAAAACATTTGAAAAGCCATGGATTATGTTACTTATATTTGTAATTGGTGTAATCTTCCTTGGTTTTAATAAAGAAGCCGGTGCATTACTTATAATTATTAGTATCGCACTCTTTATTGATAAATTCTTATTTGCCAGAAAATTACCAAATAAAGAACACGATATGCATAACCATAAAGACCAGAAAAAATCAGCGCCAATTAGTAACAAAGTAATTGGATCGAATAAACCTACTGAAACTGAGCAACATGGTGTATCACTTTTACCTTTAACCAATACACCACCCGGAAGTTTTCCAGCATGTTATGGAAAATATTTACCTATCGCAGAAGTTGAGGCAAATGATGAAGGTTTATTATATTTCAAAGACAAATTATTAGAGGAAAATGAAAATTTCCGTAAAAGTTTAAAACCAGAATTCGGGTCAAATAACATAATAACAGCTGATAATTATGCATCAGTCACTGAATATTATTAATTATTATTCTTTTATTTTTCTTTTATTTTTCTTTTGTTTTTCTTTTGTTTTTATAGCAGTACAGCACATATAATAATGCAATCACCTGATATATTTTCACTCGCATCTGCGTTCATTATGCATACCGGTGCACGTCACACCTCTTTCGACTTAACAGATGCACAAAAAAGAATGTTATCTTTACCTATAGCGAAATTTATTATATTATTTGCCCTTTTTTATATGAGTACACGTAGCATATATTGGAGTTTACTCCTTCTCTTCGTATATTTTATATTAGTTCGTATGTTATTAAATGAAACCCATCCATTAAATGTTATACCCAAATCATGGCTTATATCGGAAGGATTCCTTAATGAAAAACAACTCGAAACAGAAAATGTTGATCCATCCGAATTATATCTGAATAATATTAAGAATATTTAATAGTAAAATTATTTAATTAAATCAAAATGATTAATCTATAAAAATAAGTAAAATAAGTAAAATAAATAAAATTTTATTTTTATTTTTGCTGTGCTATCTAATTACCAAGTTGATTTGCTGTGTCAGATGAAAGATGGCTCCAGTATATCTTATCGCCATCTGTGCGAACTCTTTGGCTTATTTCAAGAATATATAATATAAGAGATATAGATATTAATATAATTCCAATGATTAATACGGTTTTAGATGCAGTATGATAATTTTCAACAGAGATATAAGCCATAACCGTTGCAGCCGATATGACTGTAACTGACATTAAGAAATTTATTAATGCGGTACGTTGATTTTCTACAAGGAAAGACATCTTATATATAGAGTCCATACGTGCATTGACATTAAGTAATTGATTATTTGTATCATTATAATAAGTGCTTTCTTTTTCAAGTGAATAATTTACATTGTTATATAATTGATATGACTGTAATGCAGTAGCATTTTTAATTGTTATCTGTAAATATTGATTTGCATATCCATAAAAGGTAGTGTTGGTATTTGATACATAAGTAGAAAAGTCGGCGGCATTCGTTGCTGCTGTAAATTTTTCTACAGTACTTATATTTGAGCGATTGTATAATACAGATATAATGAAACTGCTTACTATAGCAATCACTAATATAATTAAACCAAATGTTAATTTACGTGTGTATTCAAGTGGATATATAATTAAACCAACGGAGAATGCCAATACTATACATAATATTACTATAGCGGCAATTTCGAATTTCTTAACTATTGCATCACTGTTTGTTTGACTATTTATTTTATCTTGATACGAATTTAATTTAGTTTTTTGTTGTGTTACGTTATTATTTAAATTCGTAATTCTATTTGTAGAACTTTGGTATTGTGTAGCATTATTTTCTAAAATATTTAATAAATTATTAAAAGCATCATTATTTCCTACTGAATATTGTAAGTTATATTGTATATTTTTTACAATATTTTGGGCAGCACTGAAATTAGTATCATCTCTTTCTGAAGCTTTTATTATACCCATACCTAAACGATATTGGGCAAGTTGAATATATAAATAAAATAATCTACGAAGAACATATATATTAATTGTGTCGCCTACTGCTATTATTTTGGATAATGGGATTATACTATTTAATGAGTTTACAATATCACCTGTAATATCATAAGTTTCAGAATAAGACTTAGAGTTGTATGCAGTTACTGCATTTGTTTGACTATTTATTTGTATTATAAATGAATTTAGGTTTAAAGTACCAGATGATATATCTGGTACTTTAATAGTTACTGGACTGAAACTTATAAATTTTTGCCAATTTGAGGGTATTAATAAATTGTGCCAGGCATATAAACTTTGTATATAATTTACTATAGAAATTTTACCTTTATAATACCACATGCAATTAATATCGCGGAATGTTTTATTAGTATTATCATTTGGAGACGCAGATAAACTAGGTGTACCATAATTCCAGTTATACATAGTATAATCACCAACTGTTTCGTTTCCATTTGCAACTGTAAATGTTGTTACACCTATTTTACCATTATCACTAATAGAAGAAGTATCTGGTGTAGGGTTAATAAGTAATTCATTTGCTGTTGTTGTTTCAGCGTCACCATACTCTTTACCAATTAATCCATATATATTATCTGTTGCAGGTATTGTGCTTATATTTCCACCTAAATAATAATTAGTAGTATTTAAGTCATTTAAATTTTGTATGCCATTATTGTTTGATATATTATTAAAAAATGCACTATTAATTTCTTTTAAATTATTTTGTATGTCTGTTAGACTCATATTATAATTATACTCTATTTTATATAAATACAAAAATAATATATATCTATGTTACATGCAACATCTGTAATAATAATATGTTCCAGATGTTTCATTATAACGAGTAATACGTACGATGTCTCCATGTTTTAATCCAAGCCAACGTGATACTATATCCGTTTTCAATATCAATGGCATTTGTGTTTTATGTTTTATTAAGTAATCTTTCATAAGTTTCTCACCTTCTTCCTTTGATATTTTTTCGTGTTTCGGGGTAAGTTCATGTTTCAATGGGTTATATTTTAGTTCATGTTTATAAAAGATTTGTAAATGTCCTTGCATAGATTGTTGCAGGATTTTATCGCGATCTTGCAAATAATGCATCATAGCAGGTGAAGGTGTTTCCGATAAAATAAGGATAAAATTGGACATTTTATATGTCTCCACCATATCTTCCGGTGTTTTCTCTTCTTCCTTCCATTGTTTTACAAGTTCTTTATTTAACAAGAAAAATACTGTTGTTTTATCTGTATCAAGTTTAATAATTTCATTATAATAGCGACTCTTATCTACTGCATCACCGTGTTCTTCAATATATGAAACATCTTCTCCACGAGCATCTAACATATCTTTTAAATTTGCCCGAATTATATCAATTTCACCTGTTTCTTCCATTTCTGTCTATCTTTTTGTAATTATTATATTTATAAAAACATGTATACCTTAAATAATTTCATTTTTTATTGTGTTAATTTATGTGTTAATTTTAGTGTTAATTTAAGTGTTAACTATAGTGTTAAGTGTTAACTCTAATGTAAAATATATTACTATTATCTTTATCAGTATAGATATTAAGTGACTTTGTAAGTGGTATATTTATAGCCTGTTTATTTTTATTCGTATTATGTTCTAACCGATATATCATAGATTCTAAAGACTTATATGAAGGTGTAATATTAAACATTCTTATAAAATATGTTCTCCAGCATAATGTCATATTTGGTATTTGTATTCCGTCAAGAGATAGCTTGTGAGTACCATTCTCGTGGATTGTAGTATTCTTTATCATGATATTTATAACCATATCTAAACATTTATGCAGATCTGTCATATGATCATGCAGTTTTAACAATCCGGGAACTATACGCTTATCCCACTTTTCCATTACTGGGATTACTGCATTTCTTATTTGACCTCGTTGTGACCATGTAGGTGTACTGTTCGGTAAATGGGCTATATTATATTTTCTGGCAAAGGCATATATATCATCTTTCGGAATATCTAACAGTGGTCGCAAAAATCGAATACCATCTTGTGTAGAATCTGGCGACATTCCTTTGAGTTCATCATACTTACGTTGTTGTGTTATATTTGTCAAAATATTTTCGATACAATCATCATTATTGTGTCCCATAATTACATTTGCATGATTATTTGCATAATTACCATTACTAAGAGAACCTACATACTTATATGTCGCATATCGAACATTCCGCGTATATGTTTCGTATATCTCACGTAATTCATATTTCATGCAATTTTTGCGATTTATTTCCGTAATTCTTCGAACATATAGGTCTATATTTAATTTCCTGCACCAGTCTTTTACAAATTCCTCTTCTTCTATAGCTGTCTCGCGATTCATATAATTTATAAACACTGCGTTCCATGTAAATTGTGATGATGGTGTATATTTCGCCATTTTTGCCAGAAGTACTGAACATACCATACTATCAACGCCGCCGGATAGGCTAAGCGTGATTTTATGAATGGGCGCCACTTCGTAGGTAGTTGCCCGTCTGCAGAAATTTTCAATATTTTTCGCGAAGACCTCATATATGGTCTCGAATTTATCAATTGTGTCAGGGTTGAATTCTGCTAAATTTTGCGAAGGGTAATGGGTAATTTGGCTTTGTTGATGTATATTATCTAAAGGGCATCGTTGATATGTTGCTTTAATGAACTTTTTAATAAGTGGGTCTCTTAAATAATTATCTGGAAGACTCCATGTTCTGTTCATTACAGTAATGATGGTGTTGAAGTTATATGTATGTCTAAGAGGTAATTGTGTAAATATCCATTGAGCAGGATTTGTAGGATTTAATTTTATATTGGGATGATTACATATATCGAGTGCCTTGTGTAAAAAGAAATCAATTACGTGTTTTGCTGCAGCATCTTGTCGGTGTCTATATACATGTCTGGGAAGTTGGTCATATATAATCACCTTTTCAATGTAGGAATATTCATCACTGGAGATATCTATATCTAAGAGATGGGAGTACTTTTGCGTAATATATTCATCATCTTTTGGAGTTGCTTCAAACCACCATGATGGATTCGCAAACCATTCTTTGTAAAACTCTCTTTCATGCATTTTGAGTATACATATCTTAGGTATTAATTCAAATCATTTTTTTGTAGTATTATATCGGCGTTCCTTAGGAATAATACTGAATGATTAGTCGGAGTTTGAAAAAGTAATCCCGAAAAACGTTCCTTAGGAATAATACTGAATGATTAGTCGGAGTTTG